>ERZ773239.5-NODE-5-length-269666-cov-14.611985_pt1 | contig 269666 bp, 220 predicted proteins | sample MGYA00580521_ERZ773239 | MGnify/ENA primary metagenome ERZ773239 (study PRJEB29015, sample SAMEA2737801) | human gut metagenome | biome: human gut; feature: human-associated habitat; material: faeces | place: China | collected 2012 ... | reverse complement strand
CGTGAGCGGGTACAGGCGCGTGCCGGACCCGCCGGCGAGGATGATGCCTTTCATTGGCTATAACCTTTCATTTCTTGCTGCCCTGCGGCCAGCGCGATTTCCGAGAAGGCGGGCGCAGCAATCGACTCCGAAAGCAACGAACTCGCCAAGATTTCCCTCTCGTAGAAGTTGCGACGAAACCATCTTGGCGAGCCGGCTTCCTTCACCAATCTCACTTGCATGCATGAGTTCGTCTGCATGCGTTTCGAGAAAGAAGCCAACAGCGCGGTTGCGGGCAAACTGTTGGGATGGCGTCAAGTTATGCGAGTGATAGACCTCTGCACGCGGCTCGTAAGCCACCTTCAACCCTGAGGCGATAAACCTTGCCGCCATGAGCATGTCCTCGTTGGTGTTAACGTGCTCGAATCCGCCGCATTTGAGATATGCAGTTCGTCGATAAGCGGAACAGGCATCAGATGCAAAAAAAGTCTTAATACCGAGTTTCTCGAGATCACATTTGGAACGAACGGATGGCCGGTCGGGATAGTTGAAACCACGCACCAGCTGTTCAAAACGTCGGGCATCCGCCTTAGGCAGCTGCCTGCCGCTTACGAGAGCGATATCGGAATCATCAAGCATGGGAGCAACAAGCCGCTCCAGGTAATCATCAGAAACAGGCACAGCATCTTGGGTAAGGAAGCATACAAAGTCACCCCTCGACTCCCTTAGTGCCATGTCTCTTGTGGTGCCGTGGTTGAAATCCTGGCGATCAATCTTCAGAAGGCGGACTCTTTTGTGCTGCCGGACCAGCTCTATAGTTTTATCTTCCGAAGCGGAATCAACGATAAGGATATCAACCGGCTGAATAGACTGGTGTTCGAGGGCAATTAAAAGCCCATCGATTTCATGCTCAGCATTAAGAGTCGGAATGATGACGGATATTTCCATCTATCGGCCCGTCCTCTCCTTGCCAAACATGGCGCCGAAAGTGCCAGCAAAACACTTCCAATCCATTCGGAAACAACGGTTCCGCACGTAATGCAATTCGATTTTTTGGCGCAGACCGCTTTCAAATGACGCATCGTTGCGATCCGTCGCCTGCCATAACCCGGTAATTCCAGGTTGAACCGAAAGAAATACAACCTTATCCTCATCAGAAAAATGCATTTCGAGTTCATCACGCGTAATGGGACGAGGACCGATAACGGATAAATCACCATTTAAAACATTAAGAAACTGCGGCATCTCATCGATAGAGCACTTACGAATAAACTGCCCGACCTTAGTGATGCGCGGATCGTTATCGACCTTGCGCTCAATTTCCCACTGATGCAGCTGCTCAAAATTTAAATACTTCTGAACATTGCCAGCATCGGCAACCATGCTGCGCAGCTTAAAGATCTTAATGACCTTGCCATTTTTGCCAATTCGCTCCTGGGTGTACAAGGGACTACCCGGAGACTCTAGACAAATCAGGACGCACACAAGACCCACTGGAATGAATAAAATAGCGATCGCCATAAGACTAAACACAAGGTCAAACAGCCTCTTGACGATGCGATACCCAAGCGTACCGCTCGGCTTTATCTGATTGAAAGCCAGCGCACCAACCGTTGATGTACAACTCTCTGTTACTTCTTTAGCAGTCACAATAAAACTTACGTCCCTGTCCCCAGGAACCCCCCCCCCGTCCATGAATCAAAATGCGAACGAATTGCCGGTGCAACGTCTCCCTTACGTTTTGCTGGGCACGTCGAGCGGAAGTAACTCCCTAAATGCGGAGTCGCCTTCGCCCACGTCCACCAGGCACCAGCGTTTATGACGGTCGATCTTCTTTACACGGGCCTCTTGCCCCACCAAGGGACCCTGCTCTATGTGCAACACGCCGTCTTCTATGCGCGCAACGCTGTTACGCACCACGCCGTCGTCGTCCAGCACACTGCGGTACCAGCCCTGCGCGTCGTCCGGCATGGGCATGTACGCCCGCTCCCTACTGCCGGCGATGCGGCAGCCAAAGCTCAACTGGGCCAAAGCCCTATCGAGCGCGGCAGCATCGTGCGTAGCGACGAAGAAATATTCCTTGTACATGGGTTTGGTTTGGAGCGACCAGGCACCGTCCCGCTTAAACCAGAACTCCTTTTGCATCACAAAAGCGTCCTGCATAAGGTTGTGCGGGATAATGCGGCGGACCTTTTCGCAGGTCTCGCGCTCTTTTCCATGGGGGGTGTGAACCAGATACCAGCGAACGCGGCCGTGCTGGCTGCTGATGGTGGCGCCGTTAAAAGCGCCTGGCAGCTGCTCTTGGCGCCGTGCCGTCTGTTCCATGTTCTCGCCCCCCCCTTTGGCTTTGCGATGCACGCAAATGCAGGGGCGTTTAGAACAGGCTTCTCGCTCGCAGCTAGGCGCAGTCGCAAAAGTACAGGTTTTTGTAGAGGGGTATGGAGATGTATCTACCGGCAGGACATTTTGCGTAATCTGGGCAATCGCTGATTAATTGCTCGTATAATTGTCTATGTCGAAAGATACAAAAACCTGTACCTTTTTGTGCAACAAAAAAGCCGCTCAACCAGCGGCTTTTCTAATTTTGGTAGGAAAAAAGGCGACCGCCCTGTGTGGACGGTCGCCTTTGTTAATTGTTGTGAAGCTTGCCTTAGGCGCGAGTCTTAATCTCCTCGGTCACCTTCGCAACAAACTCATCGACACCCATCTGAACGGTCTCGTTGGAGCGATCGCGGACGGAGATGTTGCCGGCCTCGACCTCCTTCTCGCCCAGGATGAGCATGTAGGGCACGCGGTCGATGCTGCGGGCCTCGCGGATCTTGTAGCCGATCTTCTCGTCGCGGTCATCGCAGACCACGCGAATGCCGGCCTCCTCCAGCTTGGCGCACACCTCGTGGGCGTAGTCGCGGCTCTTCTCAGAGACGGGAAGCGCCTTGACCTGCACGGGGGCCAGCCAGGTGGGGAACTTGCCCGCAAAGTGCTCAATCAGAATACCGATAAAGCGCTCGATGGAGCCAAAGCACACGCGATGCAGCATGATGGGGCGCTTCTTGGTGCCATCGGCGTCCACGTACTCCAAGTCAAAGTTGAGCGGCATCTGGAAGTCGAGCTGCACGGTACCGCACTGCCAGGTACGGCCGAGCGAGTCCTCCAGGTGGAAGTCGATCTTGGGGCCGTAGAAGGCGCCGTCGCCCTCATTGACCTCGTAGTCCATGCCCAGCTTCTCCAGAGCGGTGCGCAGGCCCTCCTCGGCGCGAGCCCAGTCCTCGTCAGAACCCATGGAGTCCTCGGGGCGGGTGGAAAGCTCAACGTGGTACTTAAAGCCAAACTTCTGGTACACGGAGTCGATGAGGTTGACCACGCCCACGATCTCGTCGGTCAGCTGGTCGGGACGCACAAACAGGTGGGCGTCGTCCTGGTTAAAGCAGCGCACGCGGAACAGGCCGTGCAGGGCGCCGCGCAGCTCGTGACGGTGCACCAGGCCAATCTCGCCGGCGCGAATGGGCAGCTCGCGGTAGGAGTGCGGCTTGGAGGCGTACACCAGCACGCCGCCCGGGCAGTTCATGGGCTTAATGCAGTACTCTTCGTCGTCAATAACGGTGGAGTACATGTTGTCCTTGTAGTGGTCCCAGTGACCCGAGGTCTTCCACAGCTGCTTGTTCATGATGAGCGGCGTGGAGATCTCCACGTAGCCGGCCTTGTGGTGAATCTCGCGCCAGTAGTCCAGCAGCGTGTTCTTAAGGATCATGCCGTTGGGCAGGAAGAACGGGAAGCCGGGGGCCTCGTCGCGCATCATAAAGAGGTCCATCTCGCGGCCGATCTTGCGGTGGTCGCGCTTCTTGGCCTCCTCCAGCATGTGCATGTGCTCGTCGAGCTCTTCCTTGGTGGCAAAGGCGACGCCGTTGATGCGGGTGAGCATCTTGTTGTCCTTATCGCCCTTCCAGTAGGCGCCCGAGACGCCGGTGAGCTTAAAGGCCTTGAGCGCCTTGGTGTAGCAGATGTGGGGGCCAACGCACATGTCGATGTAATCGCCCTGCTGGTAGAAGGTGATGCGGGCGTCGTCGTCCAGGTCGCCGATGTGCTCGACCTTGTACTTCTCGCCGCGCTCCTCCATAAGGGCGATGGCCTCGGCGCGGGGCTTCTCGTACACGGAGAACTTGAGGTTCTCCTTGACGATCTTCTTCATCTCGGCCTCGATCGCGGGGAAGTCGTCCTCGCTGATCTTGACGCCCTCGGGCAGGTCGACGTCGTAATAGAAGCCGTTGTCGGTCGCGGGACCGTAGGCAAAGTCGGCCTGGGGGTACAGGCGCTTGATGGCCTGCGCCATGATGTGCGCGGCAGAGTGGCGGATGACGTGCGTGACCTCGTCCTGCGGGAGCTCGGCCACCGAACCGTCATTGTAGAGTGCCTTCATGGGTATGTTTTCTCCTCTCGGATGCCTGATGCAAGTGCGTGCGATGCGCTCGGCGTTTTTGACTTGCATCATTATAGGCAGGTTGCCTTGGTATACAAGCGCCCGCCGCACCTTAATGGCACGGCGGGCGATTTTCTACGCATGCTTCATCGTGTGGGGGCAGGGCTGCGGGGCGCGCGTCTGCCTTTCGCATGGCGCGCGGTGCCCGTGGCTTGCGGCCGGCCCGGCGATGGATGCGTTACTGGATGCGAGTTCGGCAGTAGGGGCAGACCTTCCAGTGCGCATCGAGCGGGCGATGGCAGCTGGGGCACACGTTACGAACCTGGGTGTCGCACACGGGACAGACGACAAAGTCCTTCTCGATGGGCGCGCCGCACTGCGGACAGGTGCCGTACTGGGCAAGCTGGCGCTCGCGCAGGGCCATGTCCAGCTCCTGCTCCTCGCGATCGGAAGCGTAGGAGTGCGGGCGCAGGACCAGGTAGGCAATGAGGCCCACAAACGGGATGAGGGCGATGATGCCCCATGCCACGTAGGCGCTGGCGCCGCGGCGGCGAGCGTCGATGAACACATAGACGACCGACAGCACATACAGGGCGATGATAAAACCAACGAAGGCATAGACGACGCCCATAAGCTGCGGCGACATGAGCTCAGAGATGTACTTGGACATTACGGGTACCTTTCGGAATATTAACAGTTCGGTCAAGTTTACCACGGGGTTTGTTTATATGGGACCACGGCTAGGGGCGGGGCCGGTGCGGACACAAACATCTCAATCTGTAACAGGTGGAGGCGAAATCCGGGTCTAGGTGTTACAGATCGAGACGAACGGAAGGGGCGCCAGACTAACGTCTCAATCTGTAACATCTGGAACCCAAATCCTCGTCTAACTGTTACAGATCGAGACGAACGGTTTCCATAGTTGTCGGCAGACGAGGTTGTCGACGTTACCGGGTCTCACCTCGTCTGCCGTTGGCGGGTGTTGCGGGGCTGTTCGCCGCATTGACGCCGCTCTGGGGACGCGCAGACCGTAGGATAGTCTTATTGACAGCCTGTCAACTTGTCTGGGAGGCACTGTGACAGAAACGTTTGATATCGCGATTGTCGGCGCGGGCATCACCGGATGCGCCATCGCGCGGCAGCTCGCGCGCTATGACCTGTCCATTTGCGTGGTCGAGGCGGCTAACGATATTGCGCTGGGCGCATCGAAGGCCAACGGCGGCCTGGTGCACGCTGGCTACGATCCGACACCGGGCACCGTAAAGGCGCAGGTCAACGCCCGTGGCTGCGAGTTGTACGGTACGTGGGCGCAGGAGCTGGGCTTTCTGTTCTGCCGCACCGGGTCGATGGTGCTGGGCTTTAGCGACGAGGACCGCACGCATCTGGAGAAGCTTCGCCAGAATGGCATAGCCAACGGCGTTCCCGAGCTGTCGATTATCGGCCCCGAGCGCATCCACGAGCTGGAACCGCGCGCGAGTGCCCTGGCCACGTGCGCGCTATGGTGCCCCTCGACTGGCTTTGTCGATCCCTTTGAGGTCGCCATTGCCGCGCTGGAGAACGCCGTCGCCAACGGCGTGACATTTATGCGGTCTGCGCCGGTGGAAGCGATTGAGGTTGCTGGCGGCGAGACTACCGACGGGGCTGTGCGCTTTACGCTGGCGACGCCCGCCGGAGAGGTGCGCTGCCGCTACCTGATCAACGCCGCGGGCAACGGCGCCGCGGACATCTCGCATATGGCGGGCGCCGAAGAGTTTCAGATGGTCTGGCGCCAGGGCAACATCGTGGTGCTGGACAAGGAGCCGCGGGCGCTCATGCCGCTCTACCCCGTTCCCATGCCGGTGTCCAAGGGCGTTATCGTCACGGGAACCGTGCACGGCAACACCGTGATTACCGCGACGGCCGCCGTGCGCGAGCCGGGCGACACGCAGACCTATGCGAGCGATGTAAACGCGCTCCTGAACGGCGCGCGCAAGCTGGTGCCCGACCTGGAGACGCACCGCGTGGTGCGTGCGTTTGCCGGCGGGCGTCCGGTCATTCGGGGAACGAACGACTTCTTTATTGGACAGTCGGCCGTGGTGCCGGGGCTCTTCCAAGCGGCGGGCATTCAGTCCCCAGGCGTGGCGAGCGCGCCTGCCATTGCCGAGCGTATAGAACTTGTGATGCGTGAGTCGGGCGTGGAGCTGCGCGAGCGGGCGGACTGGAATCCAATTCGCCGCGAGCCGGACGACTTTGACCGCGCACCGCTGGCGCGCAAGGAGGAGCTGATCGAGTCGGATCCCGCGTGGGGACAGATTGTCTGCCGCTGCGAGACGGTGCCCGAGGCCGAGATCGTGGCCGCGATTCGGCGCCGCCCGGGCGCGGTTTCGGTCGAGGGCGTCAAGCGCCGCTGCCGCGCCGGCATGGGTCGGTGCCAGAGCGGCTTTTGCCAGAGCCGCGTGGTAGCGATCCTGGCGCGCGAACTGGGCTGCGACCCCAGCGAGGTACTGTTGGAGGACGCCGGATCTTGGCTGGTTGAGGGACCGCTGAAGGGGGTGCGCTAGGATGGCGAAATTCAAATCGAGCGCGATTGATTGCGACGTCGTAGAAGCCGTGCAAACGCAAGTCTTTGACGTGGTCGTTATCGGCGGCGGACCTGCCGGCATGGCGGCCGCGCTGGCCGCGCATAAGGCAGGCGCACGCGTGGCCATCGTGGAGCGCGAGCAGCACCTGGGCGGCATCCTCCGCCAGTGCATCCACCCCGGCTTTGGCCTGTCGCACTTTAAACAGGAGCTCACCGGTCCCGAGTACGCGCAGCGCTTTATCGACCAGGTGCATGCAACCGATATTGCGCTGTTCCTGAACAGCATGGTGATTGGGATTGATTCAGGCGAGCCTGCGGAAGACACCGCGGTCCACACCGTCACGCTCATGAGCCCCACCGGCATGCTGCAGCTCACCGGACGGGCGGTCGTCCTTGCCATGGGTTGCCGCGAGCGTACCCGCAGCGAGATCAAGATCCCCGGCAGCCGTCCCGCTGGCGTGTTTACGGCCGGCCTGGCGCAGCGATACATCAATATCGAAAACCTCAAGCCCGGCTCGCGTGCCGTCATTTTGGGCTCGGGCGACATCGGGCTTATCATGGCACGCCGCTGCACGCTCGAGGGGATTTCCGTCGAGGGCGTGTACGAGCTCATGCCGTACGCCAACGGACTGCGCCGCAACGTCAAGAACTGCCTAGACGACTTTGGCATTCCGCTGCACCTGTCCACCACCGTCATGCGCGTGATCGGGCACGACCGTGTGGAGGCCGTCGAGGTAAGCCAGGTCGACGAGCACCTGGCACCCATTCCGGGGACCGAGCGCATTGTTCCGTGCGACACGCTGCTGCTTTCGGTGGGATTGATTCCCGAGAACGAGCTTTCGGTTGCCGCAGGCGTGGAGCTTGACCCGCGCACGCGCGGCGCCGTGGTGGACCAGAGCTTGCAGACGGGCGTACCAGGCATCTTTGCCTGCGGCAACGTGCTGCACGTGCACGACCTGGCCGACAACGTGACGACCGAGTCCGAGAGGGCTGGCGCAGCTGCAGCGGCGCACGCGCTGGAAACCGGCGCGGGCGTCGCTGCGGACTGCGAGCTCACCGTCTCCCCTGCCGGCATTGCGGGATACGCGCTGCCGGGACGCATTACGGCCGTGGCGCTCACCAAGCTCAGCTTCCGCGTGCGCCGGCCGGTCGACGCCGCCCGCGTGCGCATTCTGGCAGGCGACGAGGAGATGTTTGCAGGCAAGGTCCGCCCGTTTAAACCGAGCGTCATGGAAAGCTTCCCGCTGCCGGCAAAGGTGATTCAGCATGCGCTCGACTTGGGTGTTAGCGAGATTGTCCTGTCCGTCGACCCCGTTGAGGAGGCGTAGAGTCATGAGCACAAACGCGATTGAAACGCTGCAGTTCAACTGCACCACCTGCCCATCCGAGTGCCTCCTGACCGTAGAGGTGGAGCGCAGCGCAGACGGCGCCGTGGTAGAGGTGCGCTCCGTAACCGGCAACAGCTGTCCGCGTGGCGATAAGTTCGCGCATCAGGAGCTCACCTGCCCCATGCGCGTGCTCACGACGACCGTGGCCGTATCCGGCGGCGATGAGGCCCTGCTGCCCGTGCGCACCGCCGATGCCATCCCGCTGGCACTCCACGCCCAAGCCATGAACTTCATCCGCGGCGTGGTCGTCGAGGCCCCCATCCGCATGGGCGACGTCGTGCTAGAGAACCTCCTAGACACCAACATTAACCTTATCGCCAGCATGAACATCGACCGAGCCCAAGTAGCTAATTAGGGACGGGGCTCTTTTAGCTACTTTTGCCTGCACGCTTGCCAGGCTGGTCATGCTAAGGAGTGTCCCAAGGTGCCGGCATAAAAGGAACGTCCCTATCTGCCGGGCTTGGGATACCATGGTGGCAGCCTAGCGAAAGGATGTTTCATGGCACATGTCGATGACCAGCGTGTGGCACGCGTGCTCGATGCGCTCGAGGCTCAGCACCCCGGCGCGCAGCTGCTTGTAAACGACCCGTGGTCGATCTATTACCTAACCGGCTTTTATGCCGATATGTTCGAGCGTTTTTGCGGTGTGCTGCTCGCGCGCGATTGCGAGCCCGTGATCTTGGTCAACGCCCTGCATCAGCTGCCCGAGTATGACAATGCCCGCGTCGCCTACCACACCGATACCGACGTCGTAACCGACGCCATCGCACGCGAGGTCAATCCTGCCAAGCCCCTCGGCATCGACACCGTCATGCGCTCCGGCTTTTTGATGCCGCTTATGGAGTGCCACGCCGCCAGCGAGTTTTTCCTGGGTGACTTTGCCGTCACCGCCGCGCGCACCCACAAGGATGCCACCGAGCAGGAGCTCATGCGCGTGTCCTCCGCCGCCAACGACGCCGTGATAGCTGATGCCATCAAACTCGTCCACGAAGGTGTGACGGAGCGCGAAATTGCTGACCAGATGCTCGGCCTGTATCGCAAGCACAGCTGCGAGGGCTTTAGCTTTCCGCCGATCGTGAGCTTTGGCGCCAACGCCGGCGACCCGCATCACGAACCCGACGATACCGTGCTCAAGCATGGCGACGTGGTGCTATTCGACATTGGCGGACGCCATCGCAACTACTGCTCGGACATGACACGCACGTTCTTTTGGGGCGAGCCGGACGAGGAGACCGCGCACGTCTACGACATCGTGCGCCGCGCCAACGAGGCCGCCGAGGCTCTCATCGCACCGGGCGTGCGCATGTGCGACCTGGACCGTGCCGCGCGCGAAGTGATTGAGGACGCAGGCTATGGCAAATACTTTACACATCGCCTGGGCCACTCAATCGGCCTGCAGGACCACGAGCCGGGCGATGTCTCGCTGGTCAACGAGCAGGTCGTAGAGCCAGGCATGACGTTCTCCATTGAACCGGGCATCTACCTCCCCGGTCGCACCGGCGTCCGCATCGAGGACTTGGCCCTAGTTACCGAGTCCGGCGTCGAGATTCTCAACGCCTACCCCCACGATCCGGTCCGCCTAGACTAGCCAATGTGCCAAAGGGACAGTCCCTTTGGCACATCCCGTTAACGCAGTGCCACGAAAACGGGCCATCTACTACGTTTAACCCGCATGGGTCGACCATGCGGGTCATTTTTTAAAAATGGCAAGCCCTTTACCTGCGGTTTTGATTTCGCAATTCTCGGTATGGTCGAGGGTTACCGGTCAAACGTAGTAAATAGGCCCATTTCGTGGCGAGCAAGTCAACTCGAGGCGCAGGGCAGCCAAAAAAGCCCCGTCCCAAATTGACTGCTTTTGAGTTGCGGTGAAATACGGACCGTTTGAGGCTTCTGGCTTGTAAAACAGTCCGTATTTCACCGCAACTGATGAGGGGATGGGTTAACGGAGCAGCCCCGCTACTTCGCCGGCTAGGGTGATGGTACCGGCTGCTACGAAAGGCTCGCCCGCGGCATCGAAAGCCGCGAGGGCCTCGGATACGCTGGGGTACACGCCCGCGAGCTTGTCGGCGTCCACCAGGGAGGCAAGCTCCTGTGCGGGCAAGGCGCGATCGGAATCGGTCTGGGTTACGACCACGCGGGGGAACGCCGGAACCAGAACGTCAACGATACCCGCCACGTCCTTATCGGCCAGCGCGGCGCACAGCAGCGTGGGGCGATTCTCTACGCACGAATCGATCTCGTCCAGTGCGCTCACAAAGTTCTCGCAGCTCTGAGGGTTATGACAGGCGTCGATCAGCTTGAGCGGATTGGTTCCCAGCACATCAAAGCGACCCGGCGTGGGGCAGCCCATAAGCGACGCATCGAGCTTGTCATGATCGAGCTCGCGACCCAGATACCCCTCGCACAGCATAATCGCGCACGCGGCATTCTGCGGCTGATACGCCGGCTTGACCATGCTAGACGTATAGATCGCACGCGGCGTGGTGCAGCTAAACTCAACCGTGTCGCCCACATGTGCCGGCACCTTGGTCGTGGCATGGTTCACCACCAGCGGCACTATGCCGCACTCGCGACAACGTGCATCCATCACGCGCTGAACGCTCGCCTCGTGCGTACCCTCGCCCAAAACAACCAGGCGTCCAGGCTTAATAACCGCAGCCTTCTCCCCCGCAATGGCCTCGAGCGTATCGCCCAAAATGCGTGTGTGATCGAGCCCAATGCCCGTAATGGCAACGGCGACGGGATCGGTCGCACTCGTGGCGTCCCAGCGTCCGCCCATGCCGACCTCGAGCACGGCAACATCCACCGCGGCCTCAGCAAACACGACAAGTGCGGCAGCCGTCAGCAGGTCAAACGGCGTAATGGAATAGGCGCGCTCCCCCGCCGCAACACGACGGGCATTCACGCGATGTCCCGCCTCAACAGCAGCAGAAACACCACGGGCAAACGACTCGTCGCTCACAACGCGCCCATCAACCTCCATGCGCTCGGGATAGCGCACCAGCTGCGGCGACGTATACAGCGCGGTCTTTAACCCCTCACCACGCAAGATAGCAGCCGAAAAACGCGTGGTCGAAGTCTTGCCATTGGTACCGGCAACCTGAATGCAATCAAAATATTCGTCCGGACGCCCCAGCTCATCAAGCATATCGACAACCGTCTCAAGCAAAGGACCAGCATCCCCAGAAATCCGCCCCGTATCAGCAGCCAGCCCAACAGCCTCATCAAATGAAAGCAAATCAAACTCAAAAGGAACGGTATACAAGCCGGAACGCTTAGGCATTTTTAGAACCGCCATTCATAGAAAAATAAAACAGTATAGGTTGAGGATAGTCAGCGAAAACGCCTCTGATGAGCCAAGGTGCCGTGAAACAAGGGCGCATAGGGCTTATGCCCATGCGCCCGAAGTTGAACGGCAGATTGGCCATCAGAGGCGTTTGCAGCGTCGAGTCAGCCGCCGTTCGTTAGAACGGCGGAATAGGTGTCCGCAGTAGCGAGCAATGCCCCAAACCGCGTCCCCCAGTACCGCTTACGAGAAGTCAGCAACCTGCGAGGTCAGCGCCGCCAGGATCTCCTTGAGCTCAGCTGCACGGTCCCTCTTCTTTTGGACCACCGCGGGCGCGGCCTTGGCCACGAAGCCCTCGTTGGCGAGCGTCTTCTCGCAGCCGGCAAGCTCCTTCTGGGCCGCGGCGATCTCCTTCTCCAGGCGCGCCTTCTCGGCCGAAAGGTCGACCTTGCCCTCGAGCACCACAAAGACCTCGACGCCGCTATCGACCACGGCAATGCTCGCGGCCGGTTTCTCAACGTCGGTACCCATGACCAGCGAAGCCGTGTTTGCCAGCGGCTCAATCGTGGAGCGCAAGCTCTCGAGCTTCTCGATGTCCTCGGCACCGGCGCGCACGACCACGTCGAGCTCGGCCTTGGGGCTCAAGCGATAACGCGAACGCGTGGCGCGGGCGGCAGACACGACGGTACGGCACAGCTCAAACGCGCGCTCGGCGGGCTCGTCAACGTACTTGGCGTAGTCGGCGGGCTCGGGCCACTTGGCGATCATGAGCGCCTCGGCGCGGTCCACGTTGCCCTCGGCGTCCAGATCGAGCACGCTCGCCGGCATGTTGTCCCAGATCTCCTCGGTCACGAACGGCATGAGCGGGTGCATCAGGCGAATGGAGGTGTCGAGCACAAAGATCAGGTTGCGCTGCGCCTGCAGACGACCCTCGCCCTTCAGGCGGGCCTTGGTGACCTCGACGTACCAGTCGCAGACCTCGTTCCAGAAGAACTGCTGCACGCCGCGGGCCATGTCGCCAAAGGTGTAGTTCTCGATGCCCTCGGTGACCATCTTCACGGCCTTGGCAAGGCGGCTGAACATCCAGGCGTCGGCCGGCGTCTCCACGACGGGTTCGCCGGGCGTGTAGCCTTCCATGTTCATAAGCAGGAAGCGGCTGGCGTTCCAGATCTTGGTCACAAACGACTTGGCCTGCTCGGTGCGCGGGCTGTCGATGAGCTTCTTGGTCTTCTTGTCGATGTTCGCGTCGAACTTGACATCCTGGTTGTTGGTGCACAGCGTGAGCAAGTTGAAGCGCATGGCGTCGGCGCCGTACATGCCAATGAGGTCCATGGGGTCAACGCCGTTGCCCTTGGACTTGGACATGCGGCTACCGTCCTTGGCAAGGATCGTCGGGTAGATGACGACGTCCTTAAACGGCACCTCGTCCAGGAAGTACAGCGAGCTCATGACCATGCGGGCGACCCACAGCGCGATGATGTCGCGCGCGGTGACGAGCGCCGTCGTGGGGTGATGGCCCTCGAGCAGCTCCGGCTTTTGCGGCCAGCCCTGCGTGGCGAAGGTCCACAGCTGCGAGCTGAACCAGGTGTCCAGCACGTTCTCGTCCTGATGCACGTGATGGCCGCCGCACTTGGGGCACACGTCGGTGTCCTCGGTCAGGGCGTCCTCCCAGCCGCAGTCCTCGCAGTAGAACACGGGGATGCGGTGACCCCACCACAGCTGGCGGCTGATGCACCAGTCCTTGAGGTTCTCCATCCAGGTGGTGTAGGTCTGCGTCCAGCGCGCGGGGTGGAAGGTGACCTTGCCGGAGTTTACGGCGTCGAGCGCCGGCCCCTTGAGCTTGTCGACGGCGACGAACCACTGCTCGGACAGCCACGGCTCCAGGGCGGAGTCGCAACGGTAGCAGTGCATGACGGAGTGATCGAGGTCCTCAACGTGATCGAGCAGGTCGTGCTCCTCGAACCACTTGATGACGGCCTCGCGGCACTCGTCGCGGTTCATGCCGGTGAACTCGCCGTAGCCCTCGACGACCACCGCGTGCTCGTCAAAGATATTGATCTGCGGCAGGTCGTGGGCCTGACCCATGGCGTAGTCGTTGGGGTCGTGGGCCGGGGTGACCTTAACAAAGCCGGAGCCAAAGTTGGCATCGACGTGCCAATCCTCAAAGATGGGGATCTCGCGGTTGACAATCGGCAGCATGACGGTCTTGCCCACGAAGGCAGCCTTCTCGGGGTCCTTCGGGGAGACGGCGACACCCGTGTCGCCGAGCATGGTCTCGGGGCGCGTGGTGGCGACGACGATGTAGTCCTGGCCGTTAACCGGCTCGGTCAGCGGGTAGCGCAGGTGCCACAGGTGGCCCTTCTCGTCCTTATACTCGGCCTCGTCGTCCGAGATGGCGGTGGTGCAGTTGGGGCACCAGTTGACGATGCGCTTGCCGCGGTAGATCAGACCGTCGTGGTACCAGTCGCAGAACACCTTGCGCACGGCCTGGGCGTAGTCCTCGTCCATGGTGAAGCGCTCGTTGTCGAAGTCGACGGAGCAGCCCATGCGCTTGATCTGCTCGACGATGATGCCGCCGTACTCGTGGGTCCAGTCCCAGCAGGCGTCGACAAACTTATCGCGACCGATCTCCAGGCGGCTGATGCCCTCGCTCTTGAGCTTCTTGTCGACCTTGGTCTGCGTGGCGATACCGGCGTGATCGGTGCCCAGCACCCAGCGCGTGGACTTGCCGCGCATGCGGGCCATACGGATGATGGCGTCCTGGATGGAGTCGTCGGTGGCGTGGCCCATGTGGAGCTTGCCGGTCACGTTGGGAGGCGGAATGGTGACGGTGCAGTCGCCCACGCCCTCACGGCGCTTGTAGTAGCCGCCGTCGAGCCACTTCTGCAGGATCGCCGGCTCATTGGTCGACGGATCGTAGTTCTTGGGCATCTCTTCCATATATCTCTCCCTGTCCCGCCGGCGTGTCCGCCTGCTTGGTTTTCGCTCGGTCAGGTCCTGGCTCGCACGAAGAGCACATTAAGTGCTCTTCGGCTCGTGCGGAATCTACGAAAACCAAGCAGGCGGACGCGCCTTAGGTATCGATTACTTCAGTCTGAATTGACTTCGCTTTGGCTTAAACAAACACACAGAATAACACAGGTAGTTGGGGTTATTGCGTATATATAAAATAGCCTCCGACCGCGGATGGTCGGAGGCTATTTGCAAGCACGTTTTTGTCAGGTTTACCCGTAGATGCGTCGGGGCTGTTCTTCGCCCTTTACGGCAGCTTCGGTTACGATGACCTTGGCGACGCCCTCCTCGCTGGGGAGGTCGAACATCGTCTGCTGCAGCACGTCTTCGCAGATGGCGCGCAGGCCGCGGGCGCCGGTCTTGCGGGCAAGCGCCATGCGGGCGATCTCGTGCAGGGCCGCGTCCTCAAACTCAAGATCGACGTCCTCGAGCTGGAACATCTTACGGTACTGGCGCACCACGGCATTCTTTGGCTCGGTCAGGATCGACACCAGGTCGTCCTCGTCGAGCGCCTGCGTCTGGGTAACGACGGGCGTACGTCCCACGAACTCGGGGATCATGCCGAATGCATTGAGGTCCTGCGGGAGTACCTGGCGCAGCAGGTCGTTCTCGTCGACCGAGGTGGGGCCGGCGATCTCGGAGTTAAAGCCCACGCCCTTGTTGCCAACGCGATCGGCGATGATCTTATCCAGACCCACAAAGGCACCGCCGCAGATAAACAGGATGTTGGTCGTGTCGATCTGCAACAGTTCCTGCTGGGGATGCTTGCGGCCGCCGGTGGGCGGAACGCTTGCCACCGTGCCCTCAAGAATCTTAAGCAGCGCCTGCTGAACGCCCTCGCCCGAGACATCGCGGGTAATGGAGAGGTTCTCGGCCTTGCGGGCGATCTTGTCAATCTCATCCACGTAGATAATGCCCACCTGAGCGCGCTCAATGTCGCCATCGGCAGCATTGATGAGCTTGAGAAGGATGTTCTCCACGTCCTCGCCCACATAGCCGGCCTCGGTGAGCGCGGTGGCATCGGCGATGGCAAACGGCACCTCGAGGATGCGCGCGAGCGTCTGGGCCAACAAGGTCTTGCCGGTACCGGTGGGACCGAGCAGCAGGATGTTGGACTTGGCAAGCTCTACCTCGTCCATATCGTCGTCGAACTGCGAGCCCATGCCGCCGTCAAAGGCAGACACCGCGGCGCCGCCCTCGATCACGCGACGGTAGTGGTTGTACACGGCCACCGACATGGCGCGCTTGGCGTCCTCCTGGCCCATAACATAGGCCGAAAGCTCGTCATAGATCTCGTGCGGCGTCGGCACGTGCGTGATGACCTGACGGTCGTCCTCGAGCTCAAAGCCCTCGGCCTCGGGGTCAACGGCAGGCTGGGACGCAGCCTGGCCGTGATCGTTGAGGAAACCCGGCAGCTTGCCGTTGCGGGCGGCGTCCATAAAGTCCGAAGCCAGCGACTCCTCAAGGATTTCGGAGCAGGCGGCGACGCACTCGTCACAGATAAAGATGTTGGTCGGGCCCTTAACAAGGCGGCGAACCTGACCCTGCTCTTTTCCGCAGAAGGAGCAACGGATGGGGTTGCCGTTCTCGTCAAAGTTGTCCTGCATATTACCGGCCATCCTAGGCGTCCTTCGCGGCAAGATCGCGCGAGGTGACGATACGGTCGATCAGACCGTAGTCGAGGGCCTCGGCAGCGGTCAGGTAGTTGTCACGCTCGGTATCGGCCTGGACCTTCTCGATAGGCTGGCCCGAGGCGTCGGACAGAATCTGGTTGAGCTCGCGGCGGGTCTTCTTGATCTCCTCGGCCACGATCTCGATCTCGGTCTGCTGACCCTGGGCACCACCGCTGGGCTGGTGAATCATGACCTTGGAGTGCGGCAGGCAGAAGCGCTTGCCCTTGGCGCCGGCCGAAAGCAGCACGGCGGCCATAGACGCGGCCATACCCACGCAAATGGTGGAGACCTGCGGCTTAATGAAGTTCATGGTGTCCAGAATCGCCAGGCCGGAGTAGACCTCGCCACCGGGCGAATTGATATAGAGCGAGATATCCTTCTCGGCATCCTGGCTCTCAAGATGCAGCAGCTGGGCAACGACCAGGTTGGCGCTGACGGAGTTGATCTCCTCGCCCAAGAAGATAATGCGGTCGTTGAGCAGGCGCGAATAGATATCGTAGCTGCGCTCGCCGCGCGGCGTCTGCTCGATAACGTATGGCACGAGGGCGGAATCGAACTTAGCGATCATACGCATCTCCATTTCTCTTACGGACCAATAGTGGTTCTAGACAAACGTACGGTGCCCGCATGCTATGCATTGGCTGGCACCGTACGAAGCAACCGGATAACCGGCTTATAACTTTACCCCATCACGGGCGCACGCAAGCGCTCGTGGGCAAGGTGGCGAGAATTACTCGGCGTCCTTGGCGGTCTCGTCGACCTCGGTCACCTTGGCGTTCTCGACCAGGTGATCGACGGCCTTGGAGCGACGGATGGACTCACGGACGGCAGGCATGCGGCCATCGGCGATGAACTCGGCCTTGGAAGCCTCGACGTCCTTGACGCCGGCCTTCTCGAACTCGGCGTTGATGTCGTCCTCGGTGACCTCGATCTTGAGCTCACGGGCGAGGGCGTCGAGAGCCAGGGACTCACGGGCAACGTCGTTAGCCTGCTTGTGCAGGTCGCCGATGAACTGCTCCATGGTCAGGCCGGAAGCGGGCAGCCAGGTGTCGAGCGTCATGCCACGGGCAGCGAGGTTGGACAGGAAGTTCTGGCCAAGCTCCTCAAAGACAGACTGCTCGTAGTCGGCGTCCATCTCGTCGAGCTGCAGGCGCTCGGCGAGAGCGGAGACGCAACGGTTCTCCTTCTCGGCCGGGAGGCGGGAAGCCTTGTCCTGCTCGATCTCGATCTTGATGGCGTCGCGCATGGCCTCGATGCTGTCAAAGCCAAAGTCGGACTTGACGAGCTCGTCGGTGAGCTCGGGGGTGTTGCGGACCTTGATGCCCTTGACGGTGACCTCGACGGTGTGGGTCTCGGCCTCCTCGCCCTCCTCGACCTCGTCGGTCCAGGTGACGGTCTTGACGTCGTCGACGTCAGCGCCGATCAGGGCCTCGTTGAACTCGGCGGGGTTGCTGTCGCTACCGGCGATGAGCATGCGGCCCTCAGCAGCGAAGTTGTCGGCGTTCTCGACGGCCTTGAGGTCGACGGTGACGTAGTCCTCGGCCTCGACGGCGCGACCCTCAACGTCCTCGAAGGTGGCACGGTAGTTGAGGAGCATCTCGACCTGGTTGTTGATCTCGGACTCGGTGACCTCCGCAGGGGGCATCTCGATCTCGACAGCGTCGAAGGAGGAGAGCTCAGCGGCGGGACGCAGGGAGAACTCGACGGTGTAGGTGTAGTCCTCGTGATCCTTAGCGAGGTCGAGGTCCTTGTAGTCACCGTTCTTGGTGGGGACGATGTCCAGCTCGTTGAGGACGGCGGGCTCGTTGGCGGCGATCAGGTCGTTGGTGGCCTGAGCGAGGGTAGCCTCGGCGCCAAGAGCAGAGTCGATAACCGGACGGGGAGCCTTACCGGCGCGGAAGCCCGGGAAGCGGTACTTCTTGGCGGTGTCCTTGTAAGCCTTCTTGATCGCGGCGTCGACGTCGGCGGCCGGGATGGTGACCGTAGCGGTGAGCTTGGCGTCCTTGACGTCAGAAGCGGTGATGTTCAACACGTTCCTCCTCATACTGCCCAGCTTATCTGAGGTGCTGGTACCTTTATGCAACAAAGAGTCGCGACGGCCAGGGCCGACGCAGATGCGTTGGTGCGGGCGAAAGGACTCGAACCTTCACGGGAATCCCACCAGAACCTAAATCTGGCGCGTCTACCAATTCCGCCACGCCCGCATGAGCGCACAGACTAGGAATGATAGCAGATATGAGCGACAAGCGCACGCACACGTTTTACAGGCTCACGACCTCACCACGAGTGCAAAAGGCGGGTCGAGTTGCCCCGTCCCGCCAATTACGACTTGTTCGCCGACCCGCTACTCCCCCAGCAGGGCCTTCTCGGGCGTGATCGGCAGCGAGCGGACCTGGTGGCCGGTGGCGTGCGCCACGGCCGAGGCCACGGCGGCGAGCGGCGTGTTGATGACGACCTCGCCGATCGACTTGGCGCCAAACGGGCCCGTCGGCTCGTAGCTCGGCTCAAAGGCCACGCGAATGCTGCCGATATCCAGGCGCGTAGGCAGCTTGTAGCTCATAAAGTTGCCGGTGCGCAGGCGACCGCGGTCGTCATGCTCGACGATCTCGTAGAGCGCGTGACCGATGCCCTGGGCAATGCCGCCCTCGGCCTGGACGCGCGCGAGCGCCTCGTTGATCACGGTGCCGCAATCGACGGCAGCGGCGTAATCCACCACGGTCACCTTGCCGGTGGCCTTGTCAACCTCGACCTCGGCAATGCCGGCCATAAACGGCGGGGGCGAAACGGGCAGGCAGGCAGAGACATGCGAGGTCAGCGCGTCGCCGCCCGCGATGTTCTTGACGCACAGGTTGGCAAAGTCGCGCAGCGTGAGGTAGCGGTTCTGTTCGCGCGCGGCACGCTCGTCGGACAGGCGCACGTACTGGCCGTCGAAGACCACGTCGGCGGCGTCAACGTCCCACATCTGGGCGGCCTTGGCGCAAATCTTCTGGCGCAGCTCGGTCGCGGCGTTCTTGGCGGCAAGGCCCGTCACGTAGGTACCGGAGCTCGCGTACGAGCCGGCGTCGAACGGCGACACGTCGGTGTCCACGCCGCGCACCACGATCAGCGAGCTCTCCACGCCCAGCTCCTCGGCGGCAATCTGCGCCAGGATCGTGTCGACGCCCATACCGTTATCGGTGGCGCCGGTGCCGATGGTAATGAAGCCGTCCTCTTCCAGGCGCATGTCGATGCCGGCGATATCCACGTTGGAAATGCCCGAGCCCTGCATGGTGAGCGCACAGCCCAGAGCACGCACGCGGTCGCCCAGGTCGACGGCCAGCGGCTTGTCGCGCCAACCGATCATGTCCATCGCTCGCAGCAGGCAGCGGTCGAGCGCGCAGGCGTTGAGCTTCTCGTTGTAGTACTGCGGCATGATCTCGCCCTCGCGCACGATGTTCTTAAGGCGCAGGTCGGCGGGGTCCATGTGCAGCATGTCGGCGAGCTCGTTGACGGCGCTCTCCACGGCAAACTGGCCCTGGGTGGCACCGTAGCCGCGATACGCGCCGCCGCGGTTGGTGTTGGTGTAGACGGCGTCCCACCTAAAGCGGCTCGCCTTCACATGGTTGTAGATCGGCAGGCTCTTGTGGCCCGAAAGGCCGATCGTTGTGGTAGCGTGCTCGCCGTACGCGCCGGCGTTGGACAGCGTGTGCAGATCAATAGCCGTGATGGTGCCGTCGTTCATGGCGCCCAGCTTAACGGTCATCTGCATCTGGTGGCGCGAGTTGCCCGCAGTGATGGTCTCCTCGCGGGTGTAGCAGCAATAGCTCGGACGGCCGGTCTGCTGGGTGACGAACGCCACGAAGATTTCGCAGCAGCCCGTCTGCTTGGAGCCAAAGCCGCCACCGATGCGCGGCTTAATGACCTGCACCTGCGACTGCGGAATATCGAGCGACTGCGCGACCATGCGACGTACGTGGAAGGGCACCTGCGTCGAGGTGGTCACCGAGATGCGGCCGAACGCGTCGGTCGTCGCGAAGGCGCGGAAGGTTTCCATGGGCGCGGTCTGCGTGGCCTGGCTGGTGTAGGTGCGGGTGAAAACGATGTCGCTCTGGGCGAAGGCCTCGTCCAGATCGCCATAATCGCTGGTACCGCTGCACACCAGGTTGCGCGGAACATCGCCGCCCTGCGGGAACATAAAGGTCACGTCGCCCTCGGGGTGGACCACGATGTCGTTATCGAGTGCCTGGGTAAAGTCGAGCAGGGGCTCGAGCACCTCGTAGTCGACCTTGATGAGCTTGAGCGCCTTATCGGCGGCCTCCTCGGTCTCGGCGGCGACGATCGCCACCTCTTCGTTTTGGTAGCGGACGAGGTTCTCGAGAATCAGACGGTCGTAGGGACTCGGCTGCGGATAGCTCTGGCCGGCAATGGTAAAACGGCGCTTGGGAACGTCCTCGTAGGTGTAGACGCCCACCACGCCGGGCACCTTCAGGGCGCGCGACGTATCGATGGAGCGGATCTTGGCGCGGGCATACGGGCTGCGCTTGAGCTTAACGATGAGCGCACCGGCGGGCACCATGTCGCCCGTGTAGACGGGACGGCCCTCGAGCAGGGCCTTCGAGTCCTTCTTGGGCTGCTTGTGGGTAATCTGCTTGTAGGTGACGCCGTCAGAGCTCGTGTCGTTGACCGGCAGCTCGGGCATCTCGAAGCCCACCTGCACGCCGGACTCGTTAAGGAAGCGGACGATGGCGCGCAGCTGGCTCTCGTAGCCGCTGCAACGGCAGAGGTTGCCAGCCAGCTGGCGCGAGAGCTCCTCGCGCGTGGCGACGAGGCTCGGGTCCTCCTTGGCGGCGCGGGCAAGCGCCAGCACGTTCATGATGAGGCCGGGAGCGCAAAAACCGCACTGCTCGGCACCTTCGGCAGCCATCGCGCGGGCAAGCGCCTCGGACTCGGCCTTGAGACCCTCGAGCGTGGTAACCGAGCGGCCCTCGACACGCGCGGCGGGAACCGAGCAGCTCAGTACCGGGTCGCCGTCGAGCCACACCGTGCACAGGCCGCAGTTGGTGGTCTCGCAGGCGCAGCGCACCGACGCGCAACCCTGCTCGCGCAGCAGCGCAAAGAGCATGGTATCAGGGGCAATCTGAACCTTGACCTTACGGCCGTTGAGCGTAAAGGAAAGATCGATGAGTTTGGCAGCCATTAGCGCACCTCGCTAGAATCGACGCCGGGCACGCGGCGGCAGGAATACTCGTCCGTGGCAAACTTGGGGACCTGAACGGTCTCGAGCTCGCGGGCAAGCGCGGCCGAAAGCTCAATGCCGGCGGCGCGGCGCACGGCCTGAATCGCCAGCGGGGCCGAGATGCGGCGGCGGTACTCGGCCGAGCCCCACATGTTGGTGCCATAGCCCAGCGCGCGTACGGACGCGGCCAGGGTGCGCAGCTCGTCCTCGGAAGGCTGCTCGCTGGTGAGGCCACACGCCTCGCCCTGCAGCAGGGTCGCGCGCAGCGGGCGGGCGCCCACAGTGACGTGCCAGGAGCCGTCCCACCAGGCGGCGGTGACGTTCAGCGAGGGGAAGTCGGTCGCGGCCTTGCGCACGGCCTCGTAACTCGCACGGTAATCGTGCTTGACGACCACGACGCGCTCGATCACGTCGCGCACATAGCCCATATCCACGAACTCAGCGAGCGGCACGCGGCCGGCACCCGTCAGCTCAACGTACGAGTCGAGCGCCAAAAAGGCCGAAAGCACGTCCGAGAAGCCAAAGCGGCCGTAGATGCTGCCGCCCACCGTGGCGGTATTGCGCAGCTGCACGCCCACGATGTCGTGGACGGCGAACTCGAAGACATTATTGACAAGCGCGTTGAGCCCGGCATGACGCTCGAGCTGGCGCAGGGTGCACATGGCACCGATGCGAAACTCGGTCTCGGTCTCCTCGATCTGATCGAGTCCGCAGGCCGAAAGGTCAATCGCCGTCGCCACGCGACGCGATCCCAGGCGCATCCAGATGCCGCCGCCCACAATCTTGTTGTTGCGGTTCTTCTGTAAGAGCTCATAGGCTTCGGCCGCGTTTCCAACACGGACGTAGGTACCGAACTTGAGCACGTTCTCCCCCATCTCTTTACTTGTCCAGTACCCCTAAGTGTACCAAACGAGGGCGCACGACCCTCACCACCATAGAAAAAGGCTCCCGGCAGGAATTGCCGGGAGCCTTAGGCGCATCAGCTGGTGCTGTGCGGAGCTATGTCAAGCTGGATTTAGCAGACGCCCTGGGCCATCATGGCGTCGGCGACCTTCAGGAAGCCGGCGATGTTGGCGCCCATGACAAAGTTGCCCTCCTGGCCATACTCCTTGGCGGTGTCGTCCACGTTGTGGAACATGCCGCGCATGAGCTGCTCGAGCTTGCCGTCGACCTCCTCGAAGGTCCAGGACAGGTGCTCGGCGTTCTGGCTCATCTCCAGGCCGGACACGAGCACGCCACCGGCGTTGGCAGCCTTGCCGGGCATAAAGGCGACGCCGTTCTCCTGGAAGTAGGTCGTGGCCTCGATGGTCGTGGGCATGTTCGCACCCTCGCCGACCACCTTGCAGCCGTTGGCGACGAGCGCCTGGGCGTCCTCGAGCAGCAGCGTGTTCTCGCGAGCGCAGGGCAGCGCGATGTCGCAGGGCAGCTGCCACACGCCGCGGCCGTCGCCCTCGTGCCACACGGCGTTGGGCTTCTCGTCAACGTACATGGCGAGCGTGACGCCCTTGTCGTGGCCAGAGCGCTTCTTGTTGTAGACATGCTCGAGCACGGTGTAGTCGATGCCGTCGGGATCCTCGACCCAGCCGTGGGTATCGGAGCAGGCAAGCACCTTGCCGCCGAGCTGAGCGACCTTCTGGACGGCGTAGATGGCGACGTTGCCCGAGCCGTGAACGACGACATTCTTGCCCTCGAAGGAGTCGCCGCGGCTCTTGAGGTACTCGTCCACAAAGTAGACGAGACCGTAGCCGGTGGCCTCGGTACGGGCAAGCGAGCCGCCAAAGGAGAGGCCCTTGCCAGTGAGAACGCCGGTCCACTCGTTGGTCAGGCGCTTGTACTGACCGAACATATAGGCAACCTCGCGGCCGCCAACGCCCAGGTCGCCGGCGGGAACGTCAGTGTTGGGGCCGATGTGACGATAGAGCTCGGTCATGAAGGACTGGCAGAAGTGCATGATCTCGTTGTTGGACTTGCCCTTGGGGTCAAAGTCGGAGCCGCCCTTGCCGCCGCCCATGGGAAGGGTGGTCAGGCTGTTCTTGAGGATCTGCTCCAGGCCCAGGAACTTGAGCATGCCCAGGGTGACCGTCGGGTTAAAGCGCAGGCCGCCCTTGTAGGGTCCAATGGCAGAGTTGAACTCGACGCGGTAACCGCGGTTGACCTGAACCTTGCCCTGGTCGTCGACCCAGGGAACACGGAACATGACGATGCGCTCGGGCTCGACGAGGCGCTCCAGCAGGGCGGCCTCCTCGTACTCGGGATGGGCGTCGAGCGCCGGCTGGATGGTGCCGAGGATCTCGGTCGCGGCCTGGATGAACTCAGGCTGCTCGGGATAGCGGGCCTTGAGCTCGTCGAGAACTTTCTGCGTGTAGCTCATGCTTCCTCCAATTGATGGAAAAGAAAAGTGTCGTTCGCGGCGCCCCATGCGCCGTGAGCTTTATCGAGTATGGATAATATCGCACTGTTGCGGCAAAGTTACGAATAAGACCGCGGGCGGATGTTTCATTTTGATTACGATGCAGGTAGAAGCGTTTTTGAACAGCTGACGTACAAATTGCGTGTTTCGAAGCTGTTTCCCGCACGTTTCGAAACCACCACAAAGGTGCCTGTCCCCAATGTGGTGGTTTTGGCGAGATGCGTTGGCGGGAACGTATGTGAATCGAACACATCCAAGACGTTTTGCACGCCTCACAACGGTTTTGAGGACCGCGGGGCCCACCGGAGCCCATCCGCTCCCAAACGTGGCGGTATTTTACCAAACTAGCAGGGCGTCGTGGCGAACAGCGATACGGCAGCCCCTAACGAAGCGATCTTAGGCCGCCGGCTCCTTTGTCGAGCGTCGTAAAACGCACCGCATCCAGGTGCTCCAAGATGCTAATGGCTCGCTTGCGCGACACGCCCAGGGCCTCGCGCAGCACACTCGTGGTGACAGCGCCGCCGGCAGCCTCGATAGCCGCCGCAACGACCTCGCGCGCCTGAGCCTCGGCGGCGGCGGACAAGGCAACGTCGCGCTCGACCTTAACGATCGAGCGGTTGAGCGAAAGCTCGCGCAGGGCACGCGTCATGGTGTCGCGATCGAGTTGCAACTGCTGCCCCACCTCGGGAAGCGTCGGTGCATCGAGGCCCGCCTCGTCCAGCAGGGCCGCGATGCGCCGGCCGGCCTCGCGCACCACACGTATCGCCGCAGCGGCGGAATGTGGGTCGTAGACCTCGGACCCCTCCTGGGCGCAGATGCCGCGCGCACAGCCCTCGAGGATGAGCGCAGACGCGACGTCTTCGCCCGCTTTCGGCCAGGCGACATGCGCAACCTCGCCCGGGGTGAAGCCCGTTTGCTTGGACGCGGCCTTATGCATGGCGACAAGCGTGTCGGCGAGGGCGGCAAGGGCGGCATCGAGCACAGCGGGGACGGCATAGAGCTCCTCGGTCGAGCGCTCCGGATGGAGGGCGACCGCATCGCCCGACGCCACCGCGGCGTGCAGGAGCCTCGCGACTTCGGCACCGGAAAGGTCGAGCGCACGGGCGGCAACGGCCGCCGGCACGGGCAGGCGCTGCAGCCCCAGCCATGCGGCAATGGCGGCGGCGCGGTCGCCGGCATCCAGAGCCCTGAGCAGCGAGACCTCTTCCGCGGAGAGGTCGCGCGAGCGGCGGCACCGCGAAAGAAGAACGCAACCGCCGCCGATAAGTACCACCGGGGAGAACGCAAGCACGATGAGACCGTCGCCCGAGCGCACGGGAAGGCGCTCCTCCAGGCGGATTTGCACGGTACGCGTCTCGCCCGGGGCAATCAGCCCCGCGCCCTCCATGAGCATGATACGGCCGAGGACCTCTGCCGTGCCCGCCATCACGTGGACGCGCGTGCCGGACTCGAAGGGCACGGGCTTGGCGCCCTCGCGCCCCAGATAGGTGAAGCGCGCGATAAGCCTGAGCGTCGAGCCCTCGGCACCAGACCCGCAGAGGACCTCGCCGCGCGGAAGGTCGCCCGCGCCGTCGCCCACGATGTTGAGCGCCACGCGCTGTCCGGGCAACGCCCGAGGAGTATCGCCATGCACCTGAATCGCGCGAACGCGGCAGCGCACGCCCGCGGGACTCGAAACGAGCTCATCGCCCACCGCCACGGGGGCATCGTGAAGCGTGCCCGTGACGACCGTCCCGGATCCCTTGATGGTGAAGCAGCGGTCGATGGGCAGGCGCGGGGCCAGACAGGGGCGCACCGGGCGGGATGCGGCATCGGCCAGGAAAGAGTCGATAGCGGTATCGAGGGCAAGGCGAACGTCCTCGATACCCGCACCCGTGCGAGAGGAAACGGGCACCACGGGCGCATTGGCAAAGACGGTATCGCCGAGGAAATCCATCACGTCGAGCTCGGCGAGCTCCGCCGTCTCGTCATCGGCCAGATCGCGCATCGTAAGCGCAACGACCATGTGCGTCACACCCAACAGCTCCAGTACGCGAACATGTTCGCGGGTCTGCGGCATCACGCCCTCAACGGCAGAAACCACCAGCAACGCAACATCCACGCCGGTAGCACCCTGCACCATGGCGCGTAGGTAGTGGGCATGACCGGGTACATCGACCAGGCCGACAAGCTTGCCGCTCGGCAGCACCAGCTCGCCAAAACCGAGCTCCGTGGTCATACCGCGGCGCCGCTCGACCTCCAGACGGTCGGGATTTTTTCCGGTCAGCGCCTCGATAAGGGCTGACTTTCCGTGGTCGACGTGCCCCGCCGTTCCAACGACAACGGGACATTCGACAAGCTCGCGCGCAGTCATCGGCGCAAACCCGCCCGCACGGCGTCGGCCAACGCAGACGCACACAAATCAAGGTCGGTATCGTGCACAAGCGTGCGAACGTCAAACAGCACCTGGTCGTGCTGTACGCGCGTCACAACCGGCGTATCGGGCTCCTGAACCATAGCGCGCTTCAGGCCATCGACGGACAGGCGCCCATCGACGGGGCAGACGGCAACGCAAAAGGTTGGGAGCTCGACGGTCGGCAGCGAGCCACCGCCCGGGGCAGAAGCGCCTTCGACAACCTGCAGCTCCACCGCCTCCTCGCACTGAGAGTCACGAAGCTTGCGCAGCATGCGGTCATGCAGGCGCTTGGCCTGACGCTCGAGCGGAGCCGGCGCGCCGGATAGCATGTTGAGCACCGGAATCTCCCGATGTGCCGTATCGGAACCGGCCACATACAGGCGCAGGGTGGCCTCGAGGGCCGCGAGCGTGAGCTTGCCGGGGCGAAGCGCGCGCATCAGCGGATGCGAGGCACAAGTGGCAATCGCCTGGTCGCTGCCGAGAATAATGCCCGCCTGCGAAGCACCGAGTAGCTTGTCGCCCGAGCACGAGACAAGGTCAGCGCCGGCGCAAAGCGAGGCGGACGTGGACTTCTCCCCCGCATCGGCGAGCACCCCGTCTGCAAGCAAAGCACCCGAGCCTTGGTCCTCGTAAAGCAAAAGCCCGTGCTCATGCGCCAGCGCAGAAAGCTCCGCCACGGAAACCTCCTCGTGGAAGCCCTCGATGCGGTAGTTGGAAGGATGAACCTTCAGGATCATCGCCGTGTTGGGCGTGATGGCGCTTCGATAATCATCCAGATGCGTGCGGTTGGTCGAGCCCACCTCGACAAGCTTGGCGCCCGAGGCCGCCATGATGTCGGGAATGCGGAAGCTACCGCCCACCTCGACCAGCTCGCCGCGACTCACGATGACCTCTTTGCCGCACGCATGCGCGGCAAGCACCAGCAGCACCGCCGCGGCGTTATTGTTGACGACCAGGGCGTCCTGCGCCCCCGTGAGCGTGCGCAGCAGACGCGCGGCATGCTCTTTGCGGCCCCCGCGAGCGCAGGTTGAGACGTCATACTCAAGCGTGCTGTAGCCGCGAGCGACATCGGTCACCGCCCGCACCGCCGCGGGCGCGAGCGGAGCGCGGCCCAGGTTGGTGTGAATCACAACGCCCGTCGCGTTAACGGCAGGGCGCAGGGTCGGCAGCGACAGGCGGTGGCACCGCCGCTCGATAGCCAAGGCGAGCTCGCGCTTATTCCTAGCGGGGGCGCCAGAGCGAATCGCCGCGCGCTCGGCATCGAGCTCGGCGTCAATCGCCTCGCGCACCAACGTGTCGCCCGCATCGCCGGCAGCCTTCATGACCGGCCACTCGGCCAGCAGCTCGTGCACGGCGGGAATGGAGCGCAGGCGGTCGCGCACCTCGGCAGGCATGGATTCGCAGTCGCTCATGGAAAGCCCTTCGACATAATCAATAAAAAGCAGGCCCCTCTTGGTCGTCATCGGCCAAAATGTGACGACGCGAATACAAAAGGGACAGGTCCATTATGGCAGCTCGCGACAAGACGGCGAAGCGCCTCGTCCAAAACCTGCCAAAATAAACCTGTCCCTTTTTGGTCGGTTATGGGTTGGGTCCTTTAGGACTCTTTGTTGGCGTAGATAAACCAGTAGCCCAGCGCCACGATCAGGGCGCCACCTACGATATTGCCCAGCGTGGCGACCGAAAGGTTGAGCGCCAACCCGGCGGCGTTGAGGGCATCGGCGCCGGCGACATCGGCTCCATAGCCGCACGCGTGCATCACGGCACCCATGGGCAAAAAGTACATGTTGGCAACGCAGTGCTCAAAACCGCATGACACAAAGGCGGCGATAGGCAGCAGAATACCCACGACTTTATCGACCACGGTCTTGCCGGCGGTACCGATCCATACAGCCAGGCACACAAAGATGTTGCACAGAATGCCGCGGAAGAAGATGGTGACGGCGTCAATCGAAACCTTACCGGCGGCGACACTCACCATGGTGTTGGCAACGGCCTCGCCGTTGAGCTTATAAATAGCTGCCATGTAAACCAAAAAGACAACGAACAGCGCGCCGGCAAAGTTGCCGATCCACACAACGACCCAAGCCTTGAGCATCTGGACGAGCGTGATCTTTTTGCTCTTGAGCGCGCAGACCATAAGCGAGTTGCCGGTAAACAGTTCCGCGCCGCAAATGAGCACGAGCACCAGTCCCAGGCAAAAGCACAGGCCGCCCACAAAGCGCTGAGCGCCCCAGCCAAGGGACGCATCGCTCAGAAAGACCGTGAAGAACAGACCGCCGAAGGCGATGAACGCGCCGGCGAACATGGCGAGCAAAAATGCCTTCGAGGCAGGCAGACTGGCCTTGGTAACGCCGGCGGCCTCGGTCTTGGTCTCGATTGCGGCAGGCGCCAGGCAGTCGGGGATGGGGTATTCTGCCTTGAAATCTGCCATGTCAGTCACTTCTTTCCTAATCAGCAGGGACGAGCATTGCCAATGCAAAGGCCCCGCGTCGGACGGTCAAAACAAAACAGGTCAGAAGTAAACGTACCTCTGACCTGCAAATTACTTGGAGCGGGCGACGGGAATCGAACCCGCGTCATCAGCTTGGAAGGCTGGGGTTCTACCATTGAACTACGCCCGCAAGATATGGTCGGGACGACAGGATTTGAACCTGCGACATCCTGCTCCCAAAGCAGGCGCGCTACCAAACTGCGCCACGTCCCGAAGGTGTTGAGCAGCTAAGGTCTAAACCTTGCGTGTCCCAAAGCGAAGGAAATTATAGGGGAGACTCCCCGCCTGTGCAAGCGACGATACCCTAGCTCCTCGAATGTGCGACAAACCGGCTGTGGAGCAGGCCAATCACAAACGCCACCACGGCAACCGGCGCCCATGCGACTCCAATGTCGGCCAGCGGCAGCGCATCGAACGGCAGCCACACGCCTGCAAAGAACGCGTCGCGGATCGAGGTGATCACGCTCTGCACCGCGACAACGCCGCCGACCCAGACCCACACCTGCGGATGCGCGTCGCAAAAACCGTGCACTAGGCCCATAAGCACCAGAACAATTGCAACAGGGTACAGGGCGTTGAGCATGGGCACCGAGAACATGAGGATCACGTCGAGACCCACGTTTGAGAGCACGCACGAAAACGCCGCGAACACAAAGGCGAGTATCGCAAAGGGACGGCGCATGGCCTCCTCGGAAGCCTCTGCTCCCCCTTCGACCACATACGTCTCGCAGAAGTAACGCGAGCAGCAGCTGATGAGACCGATGCATACGTTCATGCAGGCGAGGAAGAAGATCGCAAAGACCACGACCGTGCCGGCAAGGCCAAAGTGCATGGAGGCCGAGCGGGCGAGGATGGCGGCTCCGTTGGTGGCATCGGGCATCACGGTGCTCAGCTGCGTGCCGGCAAGCGCCAGACCGCAGTAGATGATGGCCATGAGCACACCAGCGATCACGCCGGAGCGCGAAATCTCGAAGGCCACGCGCTTGTCGTCGGTAACGCCCAGCTCGTGGATGGTCTCGGCGATGATGATGCCAAAGGCGAGCGACGCGAGCAGGTCCATGGTCTGATAACCGGTCAAAAAGCCCTGCACGGCGGCACCGGCATCGTAAGGAGCCTGCGGCGCGGCAGCGGAACCCAGCGGCGAGACCACGGCAGCGCCCACGACCAATACGATAAGGGCGATGAGCGCGGGGCCCGTAATGCGGCCGAGCACGCGCGTAATGACACCCGGGCGCAGCGTGAGCACAAAGGCGACGGCAAAGAAGGCGACGGCAAACACCAGGCGGGCCGTGCCGAGCGAGACACCCTCGGGCAGCAGCGGCACCAGCATCTCGAAGGCCGTGGAACTCGTACGCGGAATGGCCAGACACGGACCGATAGCCAGATACACCGCCGCGACAAAAAACTCGCCAAACTTGGGGTGCACACGACCGGCAAGCTCGCGCGCCGTTCCGGCAAGTGCCACGGCGATAAAGCCCATGACGGGAAGGCCGATGGCGGCAATCAGAAAGCCGAGCATGGCGAGCGGCGTGGCAGAGCCCGCCTGCAGCGCCAGCAGCGGCGGAATAATGAGGTTGCCGGCGCCAAAGAGCATCGAGAACAGGGCGATGCCGACGGTGAGGACATGGTCGGAGCGCAGACCGCGCGGGGCGGATGATGCCATAGGACCACCTTTCGGGTCGAAACAAAACGGGACGGGCAAAAGACCCGTCCCGCAAGTATATACGCTTTAGCAGGCTAAATCGTGCAGAGCGTCAATCGCGGTGTCGACTTCCTCGTCCGTGTTGAAATACCCAAACGAGAAGCGAACGACACCCTGGCGCTCGGTCCCCAGTGCGCGGTGCATGAGCGGAGCGCAGTGGGCGCCGGGGCGCGTCGCAATCCCCCACCCTTGCATGAGCGCGTCCGAGACCTCGGCCGAATCGATATCGCCCACGTTAAGCGAAACGATCGCCGAGCGCACGGGCTGGTCAAACGCACCGTAGAGCGCAATGCCGGGAATGTCGCGAACGCCGGCGAGGAAGCGCTCGGCAAGCGCACGTTCGCGTGCCGCAATCGCCTCTACCCCGCCCTGGGCCTCGATAACGTCGAGGCCGGCGGAAAGGCCGGCGATACCGTGACCGTTGAGCGTGCCCGCCTCAAGACGCGTGGGCCACTCTTGCGGCTGCAGCGCATCGAAGCTGCGCACGCCCGTGCCACCCATGGCCCAAGGAGCCACGTCAATGCCTTCCGCCACGGCTAGGCCACCGGTCCCCTGCGGGCCCATGAGCCCCTTGTGGCCGGTAAAGCACACCACGTCGAGCCCCATGACCTGCATATCGATATGCGCCGTGCCGGCAGACTGCGAGGCATCGACGATCACAAGCGCGCCGGCCGCATGGGCCATGGCAGCCACGCGTGCAATGTCGACCGCGTTGCCGGTCACATTGGAGGCGTGTGTCACCACCACGGCACGCGTGCCCGGCGTGACCAGCTGCTCGAGCTCGTCGTAGTCGAGCACGCCGTTCGCGTCGCAGCCCGCATGCTCAACAGTCACGCCCTGCTCTGCCGCCAGGCGGTTGAGCGGACGCAGCACGGAGTTGTGTTCGAGCACCGTCGTGACCACACGATCGCCGGGGCGCACCACGCCGTTGATGGCGGTGTTGAGCGCCGCCGTGGAGTTGGGCGTAAAACAAATATGGTCCACCCGCGGGCAGCCCAGCAAGCGCGCAAGCTTGGTGCGGCAGCTGTGGATGGTGCGCGCCGCGTCGAGCGCACCCGACGTGGCGCCTCGCCCAGCATTGCCGAGCGAGCACATCGCCTGCACCACGGCATCGATGACCGCCTGAGGTCTGTGCATGGTCGTCGCCGCGTTATCCAGGTAGATCATCGCACGACCTCCCACATATCGATCACAGTAAAGCCCTCGGTGGGAACGTCCGCCGCGGCAAGCTCGCTTCGCAGCAGTGGTTCATTTTCAGGCAGGGCTTTCCATGCCAGGCCGCAGCCGGCAGCAACCTCTCCGGGTACGGGAATCGTTCGCCCGGGAAGGCCACGCTCACGGCACAGAGACTCGCAGCCCATGGCGGCCGCCGTGGTGGGAAACGTGATGACAAGCGCCGGGCGCTTTTCTCTCATGGCAATCCCACCCAGGCGCTACGGACGCACGACGCGGCCGGCCTGCTCCATCTTTTCGACGATCACGTACATGTTCGTGACATCGCCCACGGCAAGCTGGTCCTTAATGCCAAAGTGGTCGAGGCAGGTGCCGCAGGTAAGGATCTCGACACCCTGCTCGGCCAGGCCCTTGAGGTCGTCAAGCACCGGCGACCCCTCGACGGTGAGTTTGGCGCCGCCGTTGTAGAAGAGCATCGTGGCGGGCAGCTCCTCCTGCTGCGTCACGGCAAAGATAAAGGCCTTCATGAGCTTGTGGCCCAGCTCATCGTCGCCGCGACCCATGCAATCGGTGTAGACGGCCACGACCAGCTTGCCCTTGCCGGCGCTGGCGTCGCAGAAAGCGGCGCCGTCCTGCTCAGGATCGGCCACGGCAACGGCGCCGGCGGTCGCCACGATCACGTGCCACTCGGCATCGGCGACCTTCTCGACCGAGGCCGTGCAGCCCTTTTCCTGTGCCATCTTGGAGATGTTCTTGACGGCCGTCTCGTTGTCGACCGAGGTCACGACAACACCCTCGCCATCAAGCTGCTTCAGAGCTTTGAGCGTCTTGACGACGGGCAGCGGGCAGGCATCGCCCATGGCATTGACTTCAATTTTGGTAGACATAGCAAATCCTTTCAAAAGGGACCGCCCAGAACAGTAGACGGTCGCATAAACGGTTTTCCTTAATGCACAACGTGAACGGCAGGACCACCCGGCACCGCCTCGCACACGCGGCCGATTGTGGCGGCAACGCGACCTTCGGCATGCAGGCGGCGGGCGAGCTCATCCACATCGGCAGCAGGCGCTGCGATGAGCAGGCCGCCCGAGGTCTGCGGATCGTACAGCGCATCCAGCATTCCCGGCTCCAGGTCATCGTCGGCCGCCACGCGCGGGCCAAAGAAATCCTGGTTGCGGTAGGCGCCGGCAGGGATAATGCCCAGACGCGCCATATTGAGCACCTGGTCAAAGAGCGGCACCGCCCCCGACGCGAGCTCAATCTGCACGCCCGAGCCCTCGGCCATCTCGCACGCATGCCCGATCAGGCCAAAGCCCGTGACATCGGTGCAGCCGTGAAGCTCGAGTCCCTCGGCCAGGCGAATCGGGGCCTCGTTGAGGGTGCGCATCGAGTCAAACATGGCTGCGGCCTCGTCCTGCTCGATGAGCACGCCCTTAATGGCCGTGGTGATAATGCCCGAGCCGATCGCCTTGGTCAGCAGTAGGACATCGCCCACGCGCGCACCGCTGTTGGCGAGCATGCGGTCGAGCGCGACAAAGCCACTCACGGACAGGCCGTACTTGGGCTCGTCGTCGTTGATGGTGTGGCCGCCCGCGATGGTGCAGCCAGCCTCGACGCACTTGTCGGCGCCACCCGCCAGAATCTCACCTGCGACCTCGACGCCCAGGCAACTGGGAATGCACAGCAGGTTCATGGCATGGCTCGGTCGTCCACCCATGGCATAAATGTCCGACAGCGAGTTGGCCGCCGCGATCTGACCAAACAGGAACGGGTCGTCGACCATCGGCGGGAAGAAGTCGACGGACTGCACGAGGCCCAGGTTTTCGCCAACACGAAAAACACTCGCATCGTCGGAGGTATCGAACCCCACGAGCAGGTTGTCGTTATGCACATTGGGTAAGTCGCCCAGGACCTGGGCGAGGGCTCCAGGAGCCAACTTAGCGGCTCAACCGCTCGCGGCAGTCATAGACGTGAGCTTAATCTGATCGTCAGCCATCGATACCTCCTCTCATCGGTCAATCATTTCCTCCCAGTATACGCATGAATGCAGGCCCACGGCCGATGCATTAATCGAGCGCCTGTGCGCGAATCGCCGCGCCGATGGCACCGGCAAAGCGAGCCTGGGGCGAGGTGGTCACCGGCGACCCCAGCAGCTCGCCCAACCGCTCCACCACGAAGGCGTTCTCGCACAGGCCACCGGTCAGGTAGTACGGGGCGCCCGCGGCCTGCCCGGCCATGGTCGCCACGCGCGAGACCACGCTGTCGATCACGCCACGTGCGATGTTCTCGCGCGGCTCACCGCGACCGATCAGGCTAATGACCTCACTTTCGGCAAACACCGTGCACATGCTGGAAATCTTGGTAGGCTCGCCGGAACGCGCCAGGTCGGCCATCTGCTGTTGAGAAATACCTAGGCGGTCGGCCATGATCTCCAAAAAGCGCCCCGTGCCGGCAGCGCACTTGTCGTTCATGGCAAACTTGGCCACGCGGCCATTTTTAAGCTGAATGACCTTGGTGTCCTGGCCGCCCACGTCAATCACCGTGCCGCGATCGCCAAACAGACGCACGGCACCGGCGCCGTGGCAGGTAATCTCGGTCACAACCTTGTGGGCGTATGGCACAGCCACGCGCCCGTAACCCGTGGCCACCACACGCGCAGAATCGGATGCAACGTCAAAGCCCGCCGCCGCGAGCGCCTCGCGCAACCTATCGGCGGCATCGACCGAGGAGAACCCGGTTGGCTGCACGCACGTCCACGCCACCGAACCCTCACCATCGACCACAGCAGCCTTAGCCGCCGTAGACCCGATATCGACCCCGATCCCTATCATGGCTCTCTCCTAATCCAAACATCAAAGACAGCGGCGCGTTCAGGCGCCTTAGCTCTAGGTTTCTCAGGTGCCGGAGGTTGCCCCGAAAGAGGAGCGCGGCGTACTTTGGTACGCAAGCGACGGTTTGAGGGGCAAGATCCGGTGCCTGAGGAAGCTAGAGGGTTTCGATGAAGGCGGCGATGCGGGTCTCGATCTGGCCCATGTCGCCGTTGCTGTAGTCGGTCTCGATCTTCATATACGGAATACCCGCACCCTCGACGGCCTCCTGCATGCGCGCACTCTCCACGTTAAAGGTGTGGCACGCCTGCAGCACGCTCTCCACTACGCCATCGACATGATACTTCTCGCACATGGCCAGCGTGTTTTCCATACGACCGTCGTTGGGCGTCATGACCGAGCAGTTGATATCCAGGTAGCGGTCGGCGATGGCGCGCAGGATATCGGGAGCATCGGGGTCGATCATCATGGCCGCCGTGCGCTCACCCGAGCAGTCGTCCATGCACACGACCACGCCGCCATTGGACTCGATAGTACGGCCTATCTTGTTGATCACGCCGCCCACCGGGCAGCCGGTGATCAGAATGCGCTTGGCATCCGCCGCAACCGGGCGCTCGCCCGCGTCGTAGGCCTCGCGCAGCTTGGCAACCTTTTGCTCCAGCTGATCCGTATAGGCCTCGATATCAAAGCTGAACGTACCGGCAAACATGGTGCTCATCAGGTCGACGCCGCTCATGGCCGCCGGCTGGTTAGCCTGCAGCGCAAACATCTCGAGCTGGGCCGCACGCAAACGGTTGCGACGACGGACGGCGGCGCGCAGGTCATCGTCGGTAATCGTGATGCCGTAGAAGTTCTCGAGCTCCTCCTTGAGTAGGCGGCACTCCTCGTACCAGCCTTCACGCTCGTAGGCACGATCGCGACCCTGCGGAAGATGCAGAATGTGCGTGCGCTTGAGCTCGTTGAGTAGCTCGTACATCTTCTTCTTGCCGTCGCAGGTGGTCTCGCCGATGATCATGTCGCTAAAGTACGTAAACGGGCACTTTTGCGAGTAGGCAAAACCGTAGGTCGACTTGATGAGCGGGCACAGGTTTGCCGGCAGCACCTTCTCGGCCTCGGGAATCACCTCATCGGACGTACCGCACAGAGCGACACTTGCGGCCCCCGCGGCATCGATAATCTCGAGCGGCGTATAGCTGCACAAAAAGCCGACCAGGCGATTGCCGGCCTGTTTATAATCCTTGACGCGAATAAACGCGGCCTTGCGCTGCTCGTTGAACTCCTCAAACGTGCTGGGCAACGGCTGCTCAATATTTTCCGACATATAACTCCTAAACCTTTTAACCAACCAAGGAAACGGCTTTCCCAGGCGCCCGAGGTTGCCGTGAAAGAGCAGCTCCGCGCACTTTGGTACGCAAGCGACGGTTTGAACGGCAAGATCGGGTACCTGGGGAAGCCGCCGGAACGTATAGCCCTAAATGGTTTCCAAGAAAGCCTCAATCCTGGTTTGCAGTTGGCCTGCATCCTCGCCGGCGTAGTCGGTCGTGATGTGCATATATGGAATGCCTGCCTCCTCGGCGGCCTTCTCCACGGCAAACGACTCCATCTCGTAGAGCGTGCAGAACTGCAGGGCCACGTCGACGATGCCGTCGGCGTGCAGGTCCTTGGCCATCTGGACAATGTCCTTCATACGCTGGTCGTTGGGCGTAAAGACGGCACAGTTGATCTTAAAGTAGCGCTCGGCGATAGCATCGAGCATCTCGTCAACCGTCTCACCGGACTCATCGACCAAATCCTTGTAATAGCGCGAACCCGTGCAGGACTCCTCGCCCACCACAACGCCGCCGGCCTTCTCGATGAGGTTGAACAGCTTCCAGTTGGGCACGGCCATGGGCGTGCCGGTGTACAGGATGCGCTTGGTTCCCTTGGGCGCCACGCCCTCTCCGGCCTCGACACGCTGCTCACACTCGGCCGCCATATCGTTGATGGCTCCGGTCAGACGCGGCGTGTCGTCCATAAAGGCGGCCTGAACGGTCAGCAGGCTGTCGAGACCGCTAATGGGCGCTGGGTCGGCAGCGCGCGTGGCAGCAAGGCGCTGCAGGGCGCGACGCTTCTCATTGACGGCGTGGATGGCGGCCTTCAGACGTTCAGGCGTAATCGTGACGCCGCACTCTTCCTCGATCTTGGCGGCGAGCTTCTTGACCTCGGCCTTCCAGGTCACGAGCGTCGACTCGTCGTGTACGTTGGGAATATCCATGACGTACATGTTCTTTTGCGTGGCAAAAAACTCGTAGGCCTTCTTCTTGCCATCGCAGGTGTTCTCGCCTACCACCAAGTCACTCGACTCAATGTAGGGGCAGACCTCGCCCAGCTTAAAGCCGGCAAAGCTCTTGATAAGCGGGCAGGTGTTGCGCGGCAGATGCTCCTCGACCTTATCGGTTGCCCAATCGGCACCCGAGCACAGGCCCACGGGAATACCGTCGCAGGCGAGCACAATCTCCTCGGGCACGTACACGCAAAACGAACCGACGATCTTGGTGGCCTCGCCGGCCTCCTTCTTGTCGAGCATCTCCTTAATACGGCCGCTGTGGATGTTGGTGGCCACAAAGTCCAGGTAGGACGTGGACTTGGCGCGATTGTTCTGCGTCAAGAACATATCGCCGTACATCTGGCCCACGGCGCCCAGCAGCATGTCGTGGTCGGCAAGATTCATGCCGAGGCTCTCCCACATCGGATGGAAATCGAATTCTTCAGCCATGGCGGTTCCCCTCTCGAACCAAAAACGGATAACAGCGGTATCGATGCACGACGGGCGGCGATTGCCCTGCCGTGCTCAAACCCGGAATTTTGGGGAACCTGCTTTGCGGTTGACTATTTAATTGTGCGTCGTCTCTCCCGGAGCCGTGAACATACCTGCTCATATGCGGCTCCGAGCGATATATAGGGCACGCGCGGCAACGCGGCGAATGTATGTCGTCTGCGGCATGTGCGCACCCTCCTTAACCAGTTGAGGTCAACTATATCAACGGTCATCGACCATGCGAACACCGTTGACATTCGTACGACAGCGTCGTGTGCCGCCTTTAATAAATTATTATCCTGATTGATAAGAGTTTGTCATCTCTCATTCGACGAACGGCAAAAACAAAGCCGCCGAGGCTTATATCCCCGACGACATTACCCGGCGCTATCGACAGACCAAATGGATCCTACTGGCATCAAAATGCATGCGCAGCGTCTCGCCTGCTTGCGGCAGCTCGTCGACAGGCATGCCCACCTTGTTGACCTTCCACTGCAGACGCGTGGGCGCATCGACACGTGGCACGTCCAACAGCACCAGCCGCTCAAAGCGCGAATCGCTCACCCGGGCCACGTGTAAGTCGTAGCTGTTACGACCCCGCTCGGCACGGTTGTCAACATGGAAGTAACTTGCGCGAATCCCCAGGTACGCCACATCATCAGGAACCTCGCGACCCACATTAAAGGTCATGCCCCAGTCGAGAGCCTCAACTTCTTCGTCTCCGATCTTGCACGCCCGGCTTGTGTTCTTGCAGCCCGTCAAGCGCAGCGCGGCCAAGGTTTGCGGCCGGCGGACCACATCTTCGACGGAGCCGATCTCCTCCACATGCCCGTTATGCATCACGCAAATGCGCTGGCACAGGCGACACGCTTCGTCGATATCGTGGCTCACGTAGAGCACGGTGCGGTTGCACACGTCGAACAGGTCGAGCATGTTCTGCTCGAGCGCGCTCTTAAGGTAGGCATCGAGCGCGCTCATGGGCTCGTCGAACATAAAAATGCCCGGGTGTGCCGCCACCATGCGCGCAAGCGCCACGCGCTGCTGCTGACCACCCGAGAGGCGTGCGGGATAGCGGTCGGCAAAATCGGCCAGACCAAAAATGCCCAGATAGCGCTCGGCGAGCTTTTTGCGTGCAGCGACGTCACCCGCATCCTGTACGCCGGCGCACACGTTATCGGCCACCGTCATATTGGGAAACAGCTGATAGTTTTGGAACAGCAGGGCGCATTTACGCTCCTGGGGCGATAGGTTGATGCCCGCCGCCGAATCAAAAAAGGTCACGCCGTTGACGACGATCTTGCCCTCGTCGGGCGTCTCCACACCGGCAATGCAGCGTAGCGTACAGCTCTTGCCGCACCCCGAGGCGCCCAGCAGCGCCACGCGCTCCTCTCCAGCCTCAAGCTGCATATCGAGCGTAAACCCGGGATAGCGCTTTTTGATATCCAGAACGATCGACATGGCCTATCGACCTCCCTGCAGATTGGCATCATCGCGCATGAGCTCGGTCAGCGCCTCGCGATCGATACGCAGGGCATCGCCGCCCACCGGGTCGAGCGAATCGGCCGTATCGGCGAGTTCTTTGGCCCGCTTGCGCTCCGCACGGGAAAGGCCCCGCTCGCGATACTTTTGCGAATGCGTGGTGTACATGTTGATAAACAGGATGACCAGGAAACTAAACGCAATCACGACGACAACCCAAAAGAGGGCAACTGAGATGTTGCCACCCATCCACTCAAAGTAGATAGCGATGGGGATGGTCTGCGTAATACCGGCATAGTTACCCGCAAAGAAGAGGGTGCAACCGAACTCACCCATCGCACGGGCAAAGGCGAGCACCGTACCGGCGGCGATCGAGGGCCAGCCGAGTGGCATCATAAGCTTGGCAAAGATACGGCGCTCGGACCACCCCAGGGTTCGCGCGGCGTCGAGCATCTGCGTGTCCAGGCTCTCAAAGGCGCCGAGCGCCGTACGGTAGACCAGGGGAAACGACACCACCACGGCAGATATCACCGCCGCTGGCCAGGTAAAGACGATCGAGATGCCGTGCGCGATAAGCCACTGGCCAACCCCGGTCGAGCGGCCAAACAGCATGAGGAGCAGAAAGCCGCACACCGTGGGAGGCAGCACCATGGGGATGGTAAAGGCCGAGTCGAGCAGGCCCTTCACGCGGCTCGTCGTGCCCATAGTCTTCCATGCGGCAAACAGGCCCAGCGCAAAGGCAATCACCAGGGCAAGGCCACTCGTTTTGATAGACACCCAAAGCGGGCGATAGTCGATGCCGGTCAAAAAGGCGACAAGGGACGCCAAGGGCTCCCGTTCATCTTGCATCACAACGGATGATGCTTCCACGATTTGAGCGCTATCAAGCCAACGCGCGCCGCCCTTGGCATCACCCGAGGCTGATGCGATGACCACATAGCGGTCCCCATTCGCACCGCGCTCATCAAAGGCATAGGTATACCCACCGACATTAAACGCCGCTTCCGTCGTGGCATACCAAGGAAGATCCATGTCTTCCAGCCGTGCGCCTCCCATGCAGTTTGCGCTGTCGAGCTCACAGACGAGAGCCTTGAGACCCGATGCGCACTCGTTGTCCTGCGGATCCAATCCATACTTCTCGACCGCCTTGGGCGATACCCACACCACAACGCGATCGGCAGCAGGCGCCACTACAAGGTCCACGTCCTCGTCAACGGGAAACCGGTAGCCCTCAGGCTGGCCCTCCATGGCACGGGCGGTCCCCTTGGCTAACCGTTCAAAACCATCGAGCCCATAAGAAAGCCCCTTGGCGGTCACGGCAACCTGGGCCCCGCCCTCAGTACCACCGGCAAACGCCCATCCCGGCACCCAGCAAAGCGCGAGCGTCAAAGCACAGGCGACAAGAATGCGAAATCTATTACGCACGAAACGCTCCAAGGAAAGACGAGGACAGGGCAAAAGACAAAACGATGGGATTATCGCTCCAAGCCGCACTACGCGGAAAGCTCAAATCCGTACTTAGCCCAAATCTTCTGCGCCTTCTTGTTGGTCAGACAGAAGTCGATGAACGCCTTGGCCTCGTCGGCGTGCTCGGAGCTCTCGGCAACGGCACCCGGATACACGATGGGCTTGTGCGAATCCTCGGGGCACACGAAGGCCTCCTCGATGCCGTCGTAGCGGAAGATGTCGGAGCTGTAGACAAAGCCGGCCACGCAGTCGCCCGTAGAGACGTAAGCTGCGGCGGTGCCGACCTTGTCGGCCAAAGCCACCTTGTCGGCGAGCTCGGGTGCATACTCGCCGTCGTCGCCCTCGGTACCGGTGTAGAGCCCAACAGAAGCCAGCGCTTGGTTGGCATACTTGCCGGCGGGAACGGTCTTAGCGTCGCCGACGGCAATCTTGCCGTCCAGGTTCGCGACGTCGGCGATGGCCTCGACCTTGGTGTCGGAGCCCTCGGCACGAATAATCACGAGGTCGTTGACGAACATGTCCTCACGCGTGTCGGCGTCGACGAGCTCAGCGGTCTCAGCGTCATCCATGGTGCCCTTAGAGGCCGTGATGAGCACGTCCACCGCAGCGCCGGCGCGCATCTGCTCGACAAGGTCGCCGGACGCCTTAAACTGCGTGTCGGCAAAGGTGGTACCGGTCTGATCGGTGTAGAGCTTCTGAACCTCGGGCAGAGCTTTCTCGAGCGAGTTGGCGGCAAATACCTGCAGCTCGACAGCCTTCTTGAAAGAAGTCTTGGCAGAACCCGCATCGGAGCCGGCCGGCTCAGACGTCTTGTTGCCCGAGCAGCCAGCAAGGCCAAGGCCGGCAGCGGCGACAGCAGAAAGCGAGACGAATCCGCGGCGAGAAACCATATCGAACATGTTCAACCCTTTCGAGCGCTACGCCCGGGCACCCCGCCGCGGGCTTTATCCTGTAATTGAATTATACTTTAGCGCGAATAATGCTTGTGATAAGAAATTATCGTTTGATAATTTCTTATACCGATAGCCGCAAGACGCTCGCGTTGTCGCCGCTTAAAAAAGCGGAGCGACCCATAAGGTCACTCCGCTACAGGCAAGCAGTTTAGCGAGCGTGTCCACCGCCCGCCGTCATGTGGGCCGCGTGCTCCAGCTGGTCGCTCACGGCCTCCCAGCTTTCGCGAGCTGCCTTCGTGGATCCCGGAAAGTTGATGACAAGCGCAGCCCCACGCTGCATGCACACGGCGCGCGAAAGCATGGCACGGCGCGTCTTGGTCATGGAGTATGCACGGATCGCCTCGGCAATACCCGGCACATCGCGGTCGCAGACGGCACGCGTCGCCTCGGGCGTCACGTCGCGCATCGAAAGCCCCGTGCCGCCGCAGGTGATGACCACGTTGGCCTGGCAATCGTCGGCCGCAGCCACAATGGCAGCACCGATCTCGTCAACATCGTCATGCACCACCGTATGCGAGGCAACCATCCAGCCCTGCGCCGCGATGAGCTCCTCGAGCACAGCGCCTGCCTCGTCCTGGGCAAGATCGCGCGTATCCGAGCACGTCACGATTGAAATCTTCAACTCCATAGCACTCCTCCTACAGCACGGTGCCCTCGGGCAGATCGACTCGGACGACATCCACGACGTCGCCCGGCTCAAGATCGCACGGACCCTCGTTGATGCGCAACAGGCAGTTCGCACGCTGCATGGTTCCGAGCAGCGCCGAGTTCTGGCTGTGCGCCTCGGTGACCGTAAGCTCACCCGTCTGCGCATCGCGCGCAACCGTGGCGCGATCATAGAAGCGTCGGTCCTGTCGCTTCTTCACGCCGTGGGTAAGAACCGCCTGCTGCACGGGACGCGCACCCTCGGCAAAGCCGCGCATCTTGCGAATCGCCGGGCGGGCGAGCATCTCAAAGCCCACATAGGCCGCCGCGGGGTTGCCCGAAAGCCCCAGATAGGGCTTGCCGCCGAGCAGGCCAAACGTAATGGCCTTGCCGGGACGCAACGAAATGCGATCGAACAGCACCTCGCCCTCGCGCCGAACCAGCGCCGTCACGTAGTCGTAGTCGCCCGCAGAGGCGCCACCGCTCGTAATGACAAAATCGCACTCTTGCGCGGCGCGGTGCACCAGCTCGGCAATCGCCCGCTCGTCGTCGGGCGCAAAGCCGTAGAACACCGGGTCGGCCCCAGCATCGAGTGCCTCGGCCATTAACGCCGAGGAATTGGAATCGCGAATCTGCCCACGCGCCGGCAGTTGGCCGGGCGCGACCAGCTCCGTGCCCAGCGAGATAACGCCCACACGCGGGGCGGCGTGCACTCTAACGTTCGCGTAACCGGCGCTCGCCAGCAAACCGGCGCCGGCCGGGGCCACAACCTCGCCAGCGTGCATCACAACATCGCCGGCATGGGCCTCCTCGCCTGCAGCTCGAACGTTCTCCCCCACCTTAGCCGGTGCCGAGAAGCTCACGTGTGAGCCCTCGTTGCCGTCGCCGTCGAGCACCTCGACGACCTCGTATTTCACAACGGCATCCGCACCTTCGGGCACCGGTGCACCCGTCATAATACGGACGGTCTCGCCCGCGCCAATCGCGCCCTCAAACACATGGCCCGCCGCCTCGTGCCCCACGACGGAAAGCGTCACGGGCGTATCGGAGGACGCTTTGGCGAGGTCGTCGGCACGCACGGCATATCCATCCATGGCGCTGTTGGCAAACGGCGAGATATCGATATCGGCCGTGGCATCCTCAGCCAGGGGAAGACCGGCCGCCTGCCAAACCGGGATCTCGACGAGCTCGGTCCTGCGCACCTGCGAAAGGACGATTGCCTGCGCGTCCTCCAGCGGGATGAGCGTCTTAGCCATATACACCTCTTACATGCCACGGCGCGCAACAGTGGCGCCGATTCTTTATGTTTGGTTCAGTATAATCCCCCGCTGCCCGCTCAAGACATGGCCCGCAACGGCAAATACACCTGTCGGCCATGCGCCTTTCGTAACAGAACCGAAACCTGTCAATTGCCTTAAGGCACGGGGTGCCGTCTTATAATGCATGCATCGCAACAAAAAAGAGGACGCTATGGCTTTTATCGATAAACGTGAAAATACACTCGACCCGTCTGATGACACCCGTCAGGACACAGACGGCAGGTCCTTCTCTCCGGCCGACTTGATCATCAGCGGTCGCAACCAGCTCACCCGCTCCGAACAGCTCTTGGCCGCCGACACGCGCCGCAATGCCCACAACATGCTCGCGAGCGCCAAGCTGCTCGCGCTCGTCGTTGTCGTTTCGCTCGCCATGGGCGTTGCCACTTGGGCGTTTTTGGCCTCACTGGATATTGCGACCGATTATCGCGAGAGCCATGCGTGGATCTACGCCCTGCTCCCCGTCGTGGGCGTGGCCACCGCGTGGGTCTACAAGAACCACGGTCTCGCCGCCAAACGCGGCAACAATTTGGTCATCGACTCTGCCCTGGGCACACGACTCATCCATGCGCGCATGGCCATCCTCACGTTTGTGTGCTCCACGCTCACGCATCTGACGGGCGGCTCGGCTGGCCGCGAGGGCGCCGCGGTGCAGATCGGCGGTACCATCGCCAGCAATGTCTCGAGCCTTGCCCATCTCAAAAAGCACGACCACCACGACCTCATGCTCGCCGGTATCTCGTCTGCCTTTGGCGCCGTGTTCGGATCACCTCTCGCCGGGGCTTTCTTTGGTATGGAGATGTGCTTTATCGGCAAAATCGACTACACCGCGGGCCTCTACTGCCTCGTCGCCTCGTTTACCGGCTACTTTACTTCACTCGCCCTGGGAACCCAGTACGAGAGCAACGTCATCGCCAGCGTTCCCGACATGACGCCCAGAACGGTTGCCATCGTCGTTATCGGAGCCATTGTCTTTGGCCTGACGGCGCGCCTCTTTGCCTGGTCGGTCCGCACGGTCAAGAACCTGTACGCGCGCTTTATCACCAACTATCTCGTCCGTGCGCTCGTCGGCGCACTCGTGGTGCTTGCGGCCTATGCGTTGCTTGACGCGTGGGAGTATGCCGGCCTTTCCACGTGGCTTTCGGGCGCCGGGTTTGCCGGCACCACCACCCTCGCCGACGCCGCCATCAAGCTCGTCGTAACGGCGCTCACCCTGGGTGCCGGCTTCCAAGGCGGCGAGGTCACGCCCCTGTTTGGCATCGGTGCGGCGCTCGGCGGATGGATTGGCTGCCTCGCTGGACTCGATCCGAGCTTTATGGCGGCCCTCGGCATGCTCGGCGTCTTCTGTGCCGGCCTCAACGTGCCCATCACCACCTGCATGATGGCTATCGACTTGTTCCATGGAACAGCCGCGGGCTTCTTTGTCATCGTCTCGTTTATTAGCTATCTCGTCGGCGGCCACCGTGGCGTGTACCCCGCGCAGCGCATCGTGTCGCCCAAGCGCCGCTCGCTTATCGTGGACGAGGGCGGAACGGTGGCAGAGGCTATCGAGCGCCACAACGACCTGATAGAGTAGACGTAAGTAATCGCCGTGCAGCCACAATCGGGGGCAATTCGACCCGAGCGCGACCGCACCGTCATGCCACACGCCGGGAGTCGCCCCATGCACGCAACTGACTTTGGTCGCACGATCATCATCGCCAATCCTGTCGCCCAGTCGGGCGCCGCGCGCGAGGTTGCCGAGCGCCTGCAACGCTTTTTGGACATGACGGCGCGCACGTCCCAGTTTGACCTAGTGCTGACCGAGTGCATGGGGCACGCCAAGGAGCTTGCCGCACAGGCTCAGGGATACCGCACCGTTATCGCCTTTGGCGGCGACGGCGTGATCCACGAGGTCGTCAATGGGCTCATGGCGCAGGAAGAGGCCATCCGTCCCGCCCTTGCCGTCCTGCCCGTGGGCTCCGGCAACGATTTTGCCCAGACGCTCGGAATCGACGATTTCTCCGGTAAGGATTTTGGCGCGCTGCTCACCTGCGAGCTGCAGCACCAGGATATCGGGCGCATTCGCTCATGGAACCCCGCAAGCGGAAGCGGCGAGGCTTCGGTTGAGTACTACGACCAGACGCTCTCGGTCGGCATCGATGCCGCCATCGGCCTGGGCACCACCGAGTTGCGCAAAAAGACCGGCCTGACGGGCGCTCCGCTCTACACCCTCTCGGGACTTGAGCAGTTTGGCCTGCGCTATCGCAACTACCCCATGACGGTCAGCTTTGACGGCGCGCCCGCCGAGCGCGTGAGGGCGATCATCATGGCGATTCAGCTGGGCCCCACGTATGGCTCGGGTTATCGCATCTGCCCCGATGCCGATCCCTGCGATGGCATACTCGACGTCTGCTACGCCTGTGGCCCCGTCCCTCGCGCGGTTGCCCTGCCTATGTTCCTTTCGGCCAAAGACGGCCACCACACCAAGCTTCCGCCGGTACGCATGCGCCGCTGCCGCCATGCCGAGCTCACCTTTGAGGGGCCCGACTACCCCATCCAGGCCGACGGCGAGCCCGTTGTCGCCTCGCGCATCGAGGTCGACGTCCTCGGCAGCGCTCTCCAAGTTTGGCACCCTACCCGCTAGCAAGGCCAGTGGAACAAACGACTACTCGTCGCTGCCCGGCTTGCGACGGTTGGCCTTTTTAATGGCGTTGAAGTGCTTGTCATTGAGCCTGCGCTGGCGAGAGCGCTGGGGCACCTTGGTCTTTACGCGTCGGCGCGGTGGACGCCCGCGACGCTCGAGCTCGGCGCGCAGCTTGCGCAGGCAGCTCGCGCGATTTTGGAACTGGCTGCGGCTCTCGCGCGCCGTCACGGTAATCCCTGTGGGCACGTGCTTCATGCGCACCGCCGAGTCCGTCGTGTTCACGCCTTGTCCGCCCGGACCCGTCGCGCGAAACACCTGAACCTCGCAATCGCGCGCCAACTCTTCGGCCGCCATCGCGGCATAGCGCGCATACTCGCGCCATCCCATCTTGTTCTCATCCATATCAACACCTCCCCTCATAAAAAATGTGACAAAGGGAAAGTCCCTTTGTCACATCGCATACCAATCGCTTGTGTTGCGCGCTTAGGCGAAGGTGATCTCGCCGGTATCGCAGTCCATATCGGCGATACGGGCTAGGCTTTCAACGCGGAAGCCGCGCTCGCGGAGCTTATCGCCACCGCCCTGGAAGCCCTTCTCCACCGCAATGCCAATGCCGGATACCTCGGCACCTGCAGCCTCGCAGATCTTGATAAGACCCTCGAGCGCGCAGCCGTTGGCCAAAAAGTCGTCGATGATCAGGACCTTGTCGCCCTCGGACAGGAAGCGCTTGCCGACGATGACCGGGTACTCCTTCTGCTTGGTAAAGGAGTAGATGGTCGTGGCATACTGCTCGCCGTCGAGGTTGATGGACTGTGCCTTCTTGGCAAAGACCACCGGCACGCCGCCAAAATGCTGGGCTGCAATGCAAGCCATGCCAATGCCCGAAGCCTCGATCGTCAGGATCTTGTTGATCTCGACGCCCTCGAACAGACGGGCCCACTCGGCGCCCATGTGGTCGAACAGCTCAACGTCGCATTGGTGGTTGAGGAAGGCATCAACCTTAAGGACGTTACCGGCCTTTACGATGCCGTCATGGCGAATACGATCCTCAAGCTCCTGCATGGCGCAACCCCTTCTCGCGGCAACGATACCGCGCGATTAATAAACGTTGTTCGATAGTCTACCACGGACCGACCCCCGCCCGCCCCACAAGCCGCATCGCACCATAAAGCTGCAAGACCAGTAGATAGGCCCAATTCGTGGCAGACGGCCTCCCAACGCGCTAATGACGGGCGCGCATCCTCACCAAACGCACCATGGCGAGCGCAAAGCCAACAGCGGCCACAGCCATCAACACATAGAACACCGAACGGAAACCAAACAGGAACACATCCGGACGTCCTGCAACAAAACTGGTCACGGCCTCGCCCATCGCCACGCTCATCTGTCCATAAAGGATATGCGAACCCGCCGTAATACCCAGCGCCATGCCCGCATAGCGCGCCAAGCTGCCCAAGCTACCTGCAAAGCCAAGCGCCTCGCGCGGAGCCGAGCCCATGTACAGCGAGTTGTTGGGGCTCTGGAAAATCGACGTACCGCACGACATAAATGCGACGCAGCACACGATCACAGGGATAGAAGAGTGCTCGTCGAGCGTGCTTACTGCAAAGAGACCGCACACGTACACGCCCAGGCCGGCCGCCGTGGGACCCTCGCAGCCAACACGGTCCGAAACCGTTCCCGAAAGCGGGCCGATAAAGGCATTCACCATTGGCAGCGCCAAAAAGAGCAGTCCGGAAATGTCGGAACCAAAGCCGTGGGCGTCCTGAAAATAGAACGGCAGGATAAACTCGGATGCGCCAATGCCAACAAACACGATGAGCATGCAGGCAAGATTGATGGTGAAGGCCGAATTTGCAAAGCAGCGACGCGCGGCCTCCGCCAGCGACATGGGGCGCTCGCCGGCCTCCGGCTTAACATGCGGCAGCGTGTAGAGCCCCACGATAAACGAGATGACGCCAATGGGCAGGTTGATGAGGAAGATGCTCTCCCAAGGAAAGCTTGCCACCAGCATGCCGCCGAGCACGGGGCCACACATCATGCCGAAGGCCACAAAGGTCGCGAGAATGCCCATGGCACGGCCTCGTTCGCGCGCCGGAAACGACTCGGTGATGATACCCATGTTGTTAGCCATGGCCGCCGCGCAACCGACGCCCTGAACAATGCGTGCCAGGATAAGAACCTCGAGCGAGGCCGAAAGGCCGCACAGCAGCGAACCGACCGAAAAGACGGTGACGCCCAGCTGAAACACATTCACCTTGCCGCGCACGTCGCCCAGACGGCCAAACGGCAACATAGCCACGCACGTCGCAAGCAGATACACAGAGCTTACCAGCTGAATGCGATCGAGGCCCACACCCAGCTCTTTTTGCATCACGGGCAGCGCCACGGTCACGACGGTCGAATCCAGACACACCATAAACGTCATGATGAGCACGGTAAACAGAATCGCCCATTTGTTCTTGCCATGGGTATCGCCCTCAAGGGCAATGTGCTCGCGGCGCAGCTGCTCTGCAGTTTTCTCCATATCCATCCTTTCGAGTGGTGCAACGCAAAAACGGGGCCCCAATCGCCTGCGAACAGTCGCGATTGGGGTCCCGCCTACGGAATCGGAACTATATGTCACCGGAACCCCAAGAGGCTCCGTCGCTTCATACGAGAAGCTAGCCTAGCACTGCTCGAGCGCCTGCTCAAGGTCGGCAATCAGATCGGCCGTGTCCTCGAGGCCGCACGACAGGCGCACCATGTCGGCGGAGATGCCGCAGGCGATGAGCTCCTCATCGTTCATCTGACGGTGCGTGGCGTTAGCGGGATGCAGGCAGCAGGTGCGAGCATCGGCCACATGCGTGGCGATCTGGGCGAGTTTAAGGCTCTTCATAAAGGTCTCGGCCGCCGCGCGACCACCGTTAAAGCCAAAGCTCACGACGCCGCAGGTACCGTTGGGCATGTACTTCTGAGCCAGGTCATAGTACTTATCGCCCTCCAGGCCCGGATAGCTCACAAAGCGCACCTTGGGATGGCTCTGCAGGAACTTAGCAACGGCCAGGCCGTTCTCACAATGACGCGGCATGCGCACATGCAGGCTCTCGAGCGAGCTGTTCAAGAAGAACGCCGCCTGCGGGTTCTGCATGGGGCCAAGGTCGCGCATGAGCTGAGCGGTTGCCTTGGTAATGAAGGCACCCTCGCGACCGAACTTCTCGGCATACGTCACGCCGTGGTAGCTCTCGTCGGGCGTGGTGAGACCCGGGAACTTGTCTGCATGGGCCATCCAGTCAAACTGGCCGTGGTCAACGATCACGCCGCCCAGGTAGGCAGCATGTCCATCCATGTACTTGGTGGTGGAGTGCGTAACGATGTCGGCGCCCCACTCAAAGGGACGGCACATCACGGGCGTCGGGAAGGTGTTGTCGACCATCAGCGGCACGCCGTGGTCATGTGCGGCCTTGGCAAAGCGCTCAATATCGAGCACGGCAAGGGCGGGGTTTGCGATCGTCTCGCCAAAGACGAGCTTGGTATTGGGCTCAAAGGCCGCCTCCAGCTCCTCGTCGGTGCAGTCGGGGGCGACGAACGTGCAGGTCACGCCCATGCGGCCCATGGTGTGGGCGAGCAGGTTATACGTACCGCCGTAAATGGCAGAGCTCGCGACCACATGATCGCCGGCACCGACCACGTTAAAGATCGCGAGGAAATTCGCAGCCATGCCCGAGCTCGTGAGCATCGCAGCGGTGCCGCCCTCCATCTCGCAGATCTTGGCGGCAACGAGATCGCACGTGGGGTTCTGCAAACGGCTGTAGAAGTAGCCCGACTCCTCTAGGTCAAACAGCTTGCCCATGTGCTCGGACGTGTCGTACTTCCACGTGGTGGACTGGTAGATGGGCACCTGGCGCGGCTCGGCATCTCCCGGGTGATAGCCGCCCTGAACACATGTAGTTCCGATGGTCTGCTCGCTCATATCCAACTCCCTTACTTGGGTTTTGTTTTTATTCGGTTCACGATACCGCTACCCCGCACCCCTCTCAACCCATCCCGCCGATAGGTTATGGGACAAATTAATCAGGTTTATTTGTCCCAAATCTTAAGAAAGTGTTCGATGGCGAAAAACAATGAGATATGCACTGCGGTCTCGATAAGCGAATGCCCCGTCACGGGTACCATAGGCGGGTACACCGTAACCAAGGAGACAACGATGAAGCAAATCGATACGGCCCAGCTCGACATCACCGCCTGTCAGGCTCAGGCTGCCGAATACCACGCCCGTGGCTTTAACTGCGCCCAGGCCGTCGCCTGCACGCTCGCGCCCGCTGTCGGGCTCGACCCCCAGGTCGCCTTTACCCTCACCGAGGGCTTTGGCGCCGGCATGGGCGGTATGACCGAGACCTGCGGCGCCATCTCGGGCGCCGTGGCCATCATGGGCTTTGCAATGAGCGATGGCATGGAAAACCCGAAGACCAAGGGCCAGACCTACAAGCTGTCGCGCGAGATTGCCAAGCGCTTTGGCGAGAAGAACACGACGACCGTCTGCGGCACGCTCAAGGGCATCGGATCGGACAAGGGTCCGCTCCGCAGCTGTCCCGGTTGCATCGACGATGCCGTCGAAATCGCCTGTGATGTACTAAAGCAGCTCGCCGAGTAAACGGCAGCGACATAAAACGACGGTCGGTGTGCTTGGGATCCGTCCAAAAGCACGCCGGCCGTCGCCGTTAGAACTCGGCAAATTCGGGAGTGCTGACCTCAATCTCCTCGCGCCCCGCCATAAGCTCGCGCATCTTAGCGCAAAACGACTCCTGCTCCCCCGCCTTAAACACCAAATGAAGTGTCACGGCATCCGCGTACTCGGTATCCGAAACCTTGGCACCGGAATCCTGGGCCAAGCGAAGCACCTGCTCATACTGCGGATAGGCCACATGCACGTCAACAGGCACGACACTCGTCATCTCGACGATCTGCCCGGCCTCCTGAGCCGCGGCCACCGCCGCTTGCGTCGCCGCAGTATAGGCGCGAACCAGGCCGCCCGGCCCCAACAGCGTGCCGCCAAAATAGCGCGTCACTACGCAGCAAACATTTTTGAGCTCCGCACCGCGCAACACCTCGAGCGTCGGCATACCGCTCGTGCGGCTCGGCTCACCATCATCGCTCTGGCGCTCGCGTCCATCGACCAAAATCCACGCGGGAACATTGTGTCGAGCGTCGTAATGACGCTTGCGAACCATCTCGATAAAGGCATTCGCCTCGTCCTCGGACTCAATATGGACCAGCTGGGCAATAAACCGGCTCTTGCGGTCCACAAGCTCACCCGAAACCTCAATATTCGATTGCAGAGTAAAATAGCTGTCCAACGAAGCCCCTCAACAGAATAAAGCGAGCAACAAACAGCCTCAATAATACGATAACCCTAGTAAAAAGAATGGCAACGCCGATGATTCCGTCAACCAAAGCGAGAACCCGCCAGCGCGAGCAAGGTGCCTTGAAAGACGAGATTGCAGCAAAAATTGGGCCGCCGATGACCAGGCAAAAACAGCGAGACGGCGTCAGCTGAGTCGATTTGGCCCGAAAGAGGAGGGAGCACGCCTTATGGCGGCGACCGACGAATGAGCGCCAAATCGGCCAGCTGACGCCGACGCAGCGTCAACAAGAAAGCTGAGTGGGCCTATAAGCCGGGTTCTGTCGTGAACGGTCATTTATCTTGTCTGCACGTTACCATGCAGCTCCACGCACGCTACCCGAACGCGGACCGGGCCGGCCCATAGCGTTCCTATTCGCGCTTGCTCCGGATGGGGCTTGCCAAGCCGCCGTGTTGCCACGACGCTGGTGGTCTCTTACACCACCGTTTCAGCTTTTCCCTTTACGCCTTGCGGCGCAGGTGGGAGTCTTCTTTTCTGCGGCGCTTTCCGTCGGATCACTCCGCCCGGCCGTTAGCCGGCATCCCGCCCTCTGGAGCCCGGACTTTCCTCACGCGTACTGCATGCAGCACATCGCGCGACCGTCTGGCCCACTCAGCAGTGCAAGAGTGTAGCACACCGTTACCGCAGGCAATGGCACAACGCAAACGCTCGACACGATAAACCAAGAACCGCCATGCGCTACAATGGTCCTGTCGATGGGCAACGTCGTCAGTCGAGACGCGACCGCGCTCCGCACCCCTCCGTCTACTCGGTGTGTTCCCGCCTCCTCCCCGAGGCGGGATGTCGGCTTTTTTCATGCACCGACAATCCAATAGCCTGTGGACAGCCCGGCAGCATTGCGCATCTCGGCGCCAAATGCAAAAAGGGACCCGTCCATTACGGACGGATCCCTTAAAACAAGTGATCGTCAAACCGATTTACTCGGCGTCGGTCTCCTCGTCCTTCTTCTCGGAAGGCAGCGGGGTAACCTCGATCTCGACGCCCAGAGTCTCAGCAGCAGACTTCATGGACAGGGAGATACGACGACGGTCGAGGTCGATCTCCATGACCTTGACCTGAACCTTGTCGCCAACGTGGGTGACCTGAGAAGGCTGGTCCACGTGCTTGTTGGCCATCTCGGAGATGTGCACCAGGCCCTCGATGCCCTCGCCCAGGTCGACGAAAGCGCCGAACGGGACAAGCTTGGTCACAGTGCCCTCGACGATAGCGCCGACGGGGTACTTCTTGACCAGTGCGCGCCACGGATCCTCGGTGGTCTGCTTGAGACCCAGGGAGATGCGCTCGCGGTTGAGGTCGACGTCGAGAACCTCGACCTCGACCTCCTGGCCGACCTTGACAACCTCGGAAGGATGGTTGACGTGGTTCCAGGAGAGCTCGGAGATGTGGATGAGGCCGTCGATACCGCCGAGGTCGACGAAGGCGCCGAAGTCGACGATGGAGGAAACGGTGCCCTGGAGACGCATGCCAGACTTGAGCTTGGACAGGATCTCGGAGCGCTCGGCCTTACGGGACTCCTCGAGCACGACGCGACGGGAGAGGACAACGTTGTTGCGGTTGCGGTCCATCTCGATGACGCGGGCCTCGATGCGGGTGCCCATGTAGGAGGTGAGGTCCTTGACGCGACGGAGGTCGACGAGGGAAGCGGGCAGGAAGCCACGCAGGCCGATGTCGAGGATCAGGCCGCCCTTGACAACCTCGATAACCTCGCCCTCGACGTTCTCGCCGGAGTTGAACTTCTCCTCGATGCGGTTCCAAGCACGCTCGTACTCGGCACGCTTCTTGGACAGGACCAGACGACCGTCCTTGTCCTCCTTCTGGAGAACGAGGGCCTCGATGGGATCACCGAGTGCAACGATGTCTGCAGGGTTAGCGTCCTTGCGGATGGACAGCTCGCGGACCGGGATAACGCCCTCGGACTTAAATCCGATGTCAACGAGCACCTCGTCATGCTCGATCTTAACGACAGTGCCGTTAACGAGATCGCCCTCATCAAAGTCGGTAATCGTACCGTCGATGAGGTTGTTCATCTCCTCCTCGTTGACATCGTCAAGAGAGAAAATGGACGAGTTCTGAATCTCACTCAAAGGTGGACCCCTTTCGAACTACGGGGCCCCGATTGCTAGGACCTACAGAAGGGTGCGACAAGCACACAACGTTTAGGAACACTCGGGAGCCGACAGATACTAATGTGACGCTTATGCAATCACGTTCGTATAGGTTACGGGGAAATGAGTTCGATTTCAAGCGTGAACTGCGATTTTTTACTCGTGTGGAGACTTTTTCGTAATCTTATGAACACACGTCTCCGCAACTTGACGATAACCAGCCAGGCATTCGGCTTTGGGGTAAAGTATCCGGAGCCAACGATTCTAGATCGATTTTTCGAGAAAGGTGCCCGCGTGCTCAAAGCAGTCGTTTTCGATATGGACGAGACGCTTCTTAGCATTAACCTCAATGCGTTCATCCTTCGCTATTTTAAGGATGTCTCATCGATGCTCGCGGATATCGGACGTCGCAGCCGCGGGGGCACGATGGCACGCCTCGGCACCATCCTGGTCGACCTCAACGCCAATCGTCGCAACAGTACGGACAATCGCACCAATCTTGAGTTTTACCAGGAAGAGGTTGAGCGCCGGTGCGGCATTTGCCTCTCGGACCCACTCATCTACGAGGCGTTTACCTACTACGATCGCGAAGTCCTGCCGTACAAGAATGACGAACTCATCAACGCCCATGCCATGCCGGGCGCACACGCCGCGCTCCAGGCCGTACAGGACGCAGGGCTGCGCTGCGCGCTCTTTACCAACCCCAGCTTTCCGCAGGGGGCCATCGAGTGCCGCATGGGTTGGGGTGACCTGGCCGACGCCCCCTTTGAGCTCGTCACGCACATGGGAAACGCCACCCGCTGCAAGCCTGATGCCACCTACTATCTAGAGCAGCTTCAGGTGATGGGGCTCGAACCGCACGAGGTCCTTATGGTGGGCAACGATCCCAAACGCGACTTCCCTAGTCCCGCCTGCGGCATTCAGACTGCCTATGTAGGCCAGGGCAAGCCCAACCGAGTCACCTGGCGCGGAACCATGGAAGGCTTCGCCCGCGACTTTAACGCCGTAGTAGAAGCCTTCTACGAACACCAAGTAGCCGACGAACTGTCCTAGCACACTTGGGTTTTGCCGATCATGATGTTGAGGATCTCGACGTCGGTATCTTTCATGCCCACACGGCCTACGTAGCCCATACTGGCGATTGTCTGCTCAACGGTATCTTGGATCAGGCCCTCGCCGGCGCGGAAGCCGCGACCCTGCATGGCCATATCATGGCCCAGAATCGCTGCATCGACGGCAGCCGAGATCTTGGCGGCACAGCTCGCCTTGGCGCCGTCGCACACGATGCCGCCCACGTTACCGAGCGTATTCGAGACCGTCGCGCCAATCTGCTCGCGCGTGCCACCGCACAGCCAGGTAATCGCAGCGCCGGCGCCGCACGCGGCGCAAATAGCACCGCAAAACGCCGAGAGCGCACCAATATAGCTCTTGATATGCACAGCGATAAGATCGGACAGCATCACGGCGCGCACCAGGCGATCGTGGTCGCAGCGCAGATACTCGGCATACTCCATAACGGGCAGCGCGCAGGTAATGCCCTGATTGCCCGAGCCGCACACAATGGCGACCGGCAGCGCGCAGCCGTTCATGCGGGCGTCGGACCCGGCGGCTGCACGGGCGCGGGCACGGCAGGCGACGTCATCGGCACGTGCACCCAGCAGCGTACGGCCCACCTCGGCGCCCCAAGCGTGCGCCAGGCCCTCGGCACTGATCGCACCGTTCAGCTCAATCTGACGCTCAACGGCAGCGCGGGCGTCCTCAATGTCACCGTCCTCGATAAAGTCGATGATAGACTCAATGCTCATAGGGGTGTCGGCGTTATCCGCCGCGCGCTCGGCCACCACGCGCTCCGCGCAGGCGGCACACTCCCCCGCCGACTTACCGCATACCGGGATACCGTCGAGCGTATGGCATGTGACGTTGGTGTGGTGGTCGGTAATCTCGACGACCGCGGTATGGCCTCCGGCCGTGGCAGTCACCTTGATGTAGAGGTTGGGCACACCCTCGACAAGCGACACATCGCAGTAGCCGGCGTCGGCGAGGAGCTCGGCCACGCGAGCACGGTCTTCATCGTCAACGCTCTCGAGCACCTCGAGCGCGCTCTTAGCGTCTCCGCCCACGGCACCCAGCACAGCCGCGGCTTCGATGCCATGCATTCCGCCCGAGTTGGGCACGGTCACGCTCTTGACGTTCTTGATGATGTTGCCCGAGCAGGCAACGTCCATATGATCGGGTTCGCAACCGAGCGTCTGGCTCGCCAGCGCCGCTGCATAGGCAACGGCAATGGGCTCGGTGCAGCCGAGCGCACAGACAAGCTCGCGGTTCAAAACATCGCAAAACGCGGTATCACGAAGGGAATCGGCAGACATAGGTATCTCCTACTTGTATAACGGGCTGGGCTCTCAAAAAATGCTAGCTCCTTTATTTGATAACAATGCATCAAAAACCGCAACCATGGTTCCGGCGGACGGCGCTCAAGCGCAAACTGACGACATTCATTCACGAGAAGCCGGTCTTGTTGCCTGCTAAAGCGTTTGACCAAAAAACGCTCGAGCGTTTACGCAAAAGTCGCGCTATCATGCAGTCGAACGCGGTAAACACCTTTAGCATTTGCGCCGCACAGACCAGAGAGGAACCATCTATGAAGATCGGTATCGGTAACGACCACGCCGCCGTCGAGCTCAAGAACATCATTTCCGAGCACCTGAAGGAGCGCGGCTGCGAGGTCGTGAACTTTGGCACCGACACCTCCGAGAGCTTTGACTACCCCATCGCCGGCTACAAGGTGGGTAAGGCCGTTGCCAACGGCGACGTCGACCTGGGCATCCTGATCTGCGGTACCGGCGTCGGGATCAGCCTGGCTGCCAACAAGGTCGAGGGCGTACGCGCCGTCGTGTGCTCCGAGCCCTTCAGCGCCAAGCTCTCCCGCATGCACAACAACACCAACGTGCTCGCCTTTGGCGCCCGCGTCGTTGGCTCCGAGCTCGCTAAGATGATCGTCGACGAGTGGCTCGACGCCGAGTTTGAGGGCGGCCGCCACGAGCGTCGCGTCAACCTCCTCAACGAGATCGACCAGACCCGCGGTCTCAAGGTCGTCGACGAGGCCTAAAGACTTACACAACGCCATACGCTAGCGACAGCCCCCGCCTGGAATGCACGCACATTCCAGGCGGGGGCTCTTTAGTAGATTTCTAGGCATGTCCCAAAAATCTACTGGAATATAAAAGGGCGCCGCGGATGGAGTTCCGCGGCGCCCAAGCCACACGCTAACAGCTTTAAGGAGTCAAAGCTGGTTTAGCCAAAGAAGCGCTTGATCTCGATCTCGGCGTTCTCCAGGCAGTCGGAGCCGTGAATCACGTTGGCGTTGACATCGACGGCGAAGTCGCCGCGGATGGTGCCAGGAGCAGCATCAAGCGGGTTGGTAGCGCCCATAAGGGTGCGCATCTTGGAGACAGCGGAGAGACCGGAAACGACCATCTTGACGACCGGACCGCTCGTCATAAAGTCGCAGAGACCGCCAAAGAAGGGCTTGTCGGCCAGATGGGCGTAGTGCTCCTCGACGGTAGCGCGCTCGAGCGTGGTCATCTCCATGCGCTCGATGACAAGGCCGCTACGCTCAATACGAGCAACGATCTCGCCGATCTTGCGATCGCGCACGGCGTCGGGCTTAATCATGATGAAGGTCTTCTCGATAGCCATAAGGTAGCCTTTCAAGTAGGTTCGCGCGTGCCCAAGTCCCATTCCGGCACCCGCCTGGACTGCATCGTAACAGAGTTTTAGCTGCAGTTAAACAAAAAGCTGTTTATTGAAACGCTGCAATTTATTAAAGCGCTCCATATGTGTCACTTCTGTTTCGAAGCCCGATTAGAGTACCATCCGACCGCTCATCAACCACATCGAACAGAGCGGGCGGTCGGTTGCCACCCGCGAACGTACCCCCTTCACAACCTGCCCAAAGGTCCTACAGAAGTTCTCGACAAGCCCCTCCCCCATAGCAGCAAAATAGGGGCGCCCGCATCAGCAGACGCCCGTAAAGCAAAAACGATTTATCAATAAATGGACAATACGTCTTCAGCCAAACCTCTACTTTGCCCCGTGACCCATCTCGACAACCTTGGTCAGCGATCCAAACACGCCCTCGTCGGCCACGAGCTGCGCCTCGGCACGCTGCAGCTGCACGGCAACGGCGGCAGGAGCGGTGCCGCCCTCGGTCGTGCGCGCGGCAACGATCGACGGGATGTCGAGTGCCTCGGTAATATCGCGCTCAAAGAGCGGGCTTGCCTCCTGGAACACCTCAAACGGCAGGTCCTCAAGATTGCAGCCGCGCTTCTCACACATCAGGACCAGATGGCCCACCACGGCATGCGCCTCACGGAACGGCAGGCCACGCTTGGCCAGGTAATCGGCAACATCGGTGGCGGCAAGATGACCCACACCGCACTCGCGCGCCATGGCATCCTCGTTGACGGTCCAAGTCGAAATCATACCGGCCATAACCGACAGGCACTGCATGAGCGTGTGGGCGGTATCGAGCGCGCCCTCCTTGTCCTCCTGCAAGTCCTTGTTATAGGCCAGCGGCAGGCCCTTCATGGTCACAAGCAGCTGCACCAGGTTGCCATACACACGGCCGCTCTTGCCGCGGATAAGCTCGGCAAAGTCGGGGTTCTTCTTCTGCGGCATGATGGACGAGCCGGTGGAGTACGAGTCAGAAAGCGTAATAAAGCCAAACTCGGAGCTCGACCACAACACGATCTCCTCGGAAAGACGCGACAGGTGCATGGCCATGACGGAGCCGGCGTAATGCAGATCGAGCAGGAAATCACGGTCGGAAACCGCATCGAGCGAGTTGGGAATCACACCCGCAAAGCCAAGCTCGGCAGCCGTCATCTGGCGATCGAGCGGATAGCTCGTACCGGCAAGCGCGGCAGCACCCAGCGGGCAGTTGTCGGCGGCATCAAAGGCGGCCTTCAGGCGCGTAAAGTCGCGCGCGAACATCCAGGAATACGCCAGCAGATGATGTGACAGCAGCACGGGCTGAGCGTGCTGCATATGCGTGTAGCCCGGAAGAATCACCTTGTCGTACTTCTTGGCCGCATCCACCAGCACATGGCGCAGCTCAAGATTGGCCTCCATGAGCTCCTTGGCCAGCGCCTTGACGCCCAGGCGCGTATCGGTCGCCACCTGGTCGTTGCGCGAACGCCCAGTATGCAAGCGCTTGCCAGCCTCGCCGATACGACGCGTCAGCTCGCTTTCGATGGACATATGAATGTCCTCGTCGTTGATATCAAAGGTGAAGTTGCCGGCATCGATATCCTGTTCGATTCCGGTCAGGCCCTCGGCAATCGCCTGCTCGTCCTCGGCACTGATGATGCCCTGGGCCGCCAGCATCTTGGCATGTGCCTTAGATCCGGCGATATCCTGCTTATAGAGATGTTTGTCAACCGGCAACGACGCGCCAAACTCCTGCGTGACCTCGGCCACGCCTGCCTCAAAACGACCGCCCCAAAGAGCCATGGAACCGTCCCCTTTCATCAAATCCCAAAACAAGCGCCCAAAGCAATGCGCCCTGTCGCTAAAGCGATTTCTCAACCGCTAGTTTTGCATATTCCCCACCATGTGCGAGGCCATATAGCTAATTTGCAAAGAAGTGACGCGCCATGCACTTGGCGCCCAACGTCTCCCTCCGAATGTTGCCCTGCGAACCATCGATCCAGGCCTTTAGGCTCATAGGAACGTCCTCGACCTTTGCAGCATCGAACTCGGGCGCGAGGGCAAGTAAAGCATGCGCGATAGCATTGAACATAATGGATACTCCCCATATATATAGGCGCAGGGCCGTCAAATTGATAGGAGGAGCCCCGCCGGACAACCCCGGCGGGGCTCGGACTCAGCCGCAGACGCGGCATCATATATGCGGGCGGAACGTAGGGGCCACCGATGTTAAGAAGTGTCAGCAAGCATAACGAAAGGTAGGGACCCCATGCGCCCGTTATGTATCACGCGGATGGGCCGCGCGGATACCAAAGGAAGGAGGCGCTAGGCCTGGGCGGCAGCAGAGCTGGGGCCCTGGACCTTAGCCCACGTCTTGAGCGACAGCGTATCGATCTCGATAAAGCCGGCGCTGGCCTTCTCGTCAAACGTAGTGTCGCGGTCGTAGGTAGCCAGACCGTAGTCATACAGGCTAAACGGGCTCTTGCGGCCGACGACATGGCAGTTGCCCTTAAAGAACTTCAGACGGACGGTGCCGGTCACGAACTTCTGGGTGTCGGCCATAAAGGCATCGAGCGCGTTTTTGAGCGGGCTGTACCACTGGCCGTTGTACACGGCGGTGGCCCAATCCTGCTCGAGCTTAATCTTGGTCTTGAGCAGGTCGCCCTCGACGCAGATATCCTCGAGTGCCTTGTGGGCGGTGATGAGCGTCAGGGCGCCGGGAACCTCATAGCACTCGCGGCTCTTAAGGCCCACCAGACGGTCCTCGACCAGGTCGAGACGGCCAAAGCCGTTGTCGCCCGAGATCTTGTTGAGTGCGATGATGATCTCGGAGAGCTTCATCTTCTTGCCGTCGACGGCGACGGGCTTGCCGGCCTCAAACTCAATCTCGGTATACGTCGGGGTGTCGGGCGTGTCCTCGGGATTCTTGGTCATAACCCAGGCGTCGTCGAGCGGCTCGTTCCAGGGATCCTCCAGGTGGCCGCACTCAATGGCACGACCCCACAGGTTGTCGTCGATGGAATAGGGGTTGTCGTTGGCACCCTCGGGAACCGGCACGTTGTGGGCGTGAGCATAGGCGACCTCGTCGGGACGGCACTTAAGATCCCACTCGCGAACCGGGGCGATAACCTTAAGCTCGGGGTCGAGGGCCTTGACGGCAGCCTCAAAACGAACCTGGTCGTTACCCTTGCCGGTGCAGCCGTGAGCGACGTAGGTCGCGCCAAACTCGTGAGCGACCTCGACAAGCTTCTTGGCGAGCAACGGGCGGGACAGGGCGGAGAGCAGCGGATACTTGTTCTCGTACATAGAGTTTGCGGCGATAGCCTTAGTCAGGAACTCATCGGAGAACTCGTCGCGCAGATCGAGCACCTGGCAATCCAGAACGCCCAGGTCGAGGGCCTTCTGCTTCTTGGCGTCCAGACCGGTCTCCTCCTGGCCCACGTTGCCGCAGACACAAACGACATCGAGATTCTTCTCGTCCTGGAGCCACTTGACACATACGGATGTATCAAGACCACCGGAATATGCGAGAACGACTTTTTCCTTGCTCATGGCTGTTTCCTTTCGCCCTTGGTAGCTAGTTAGAACATCGGTCAGTTGCAAGTCATTTCGAGGTCAAAAACCGTGCAATATCAGGTTAAATAGCAAAAAGCAGCACAGCATGCCCTAGAAACATGCGTTTATATCGTGCTAAAACCCAACGACCTCAAAATGACTCTGTTGGGGCATTTCACCCCATACGAACAGAGACGATTGTTATCGTCGTCGGGAAATTGCGCGCTGGCGTCGGATGGCATTATCTGCAGTGGTGATGATCTTTACGAACTGCATCTGCCTCTCCTTTCACCTATCGCCGGGCGCAATTCTAATATCGTAAACGGTACCTTTTCTTCGGTAAGCGGTTGTATTTCCGTCTCCGTTTTCGATGGTCGCTATATTACGCTAAAGTGCCCGCAGCACAAGCGACAAATTCAAATTTCTGAAAAGTTTTTTCATTACTTTGTGAAGCGTGGTGCAAATACGCTCCGTTCCTGCGACAATACGCCCAGTTACTGGTTGATGGTTATAACGTCTGAAACAATTTCGAAACGAAAGGCGCGCTTTTATGCAAACTTACGAATCGGACACCAATATCGGAAGCATTAAGATTCTCGCCGTCGACATGGACAAGACGCTGCTCACCGACAAGCGCGTGTTGCCGCAGGGTCTTGATGAGCGCCTGGACAAGCTCGCCGACGCAGGCATTGTATTCTGCCCCGCCAGCGGACGCCCCGCCCCCAAACTCGAGGAAATGTTCGAGAGCATTAAGAACCGCCTTGCTTTTTGTCCCGACAACGGAGCCTGCGTCATCTATCGCGGCAGCTATATCTATAAGAGCAACATCGATGTGGCGCTGTATCAGCAGGTGCTCACCCGTGCCTCGGAGGACCCGCGTGCCGTTCCCGTCTTGTGCTGCTACGACGAGTTCTATGTGCTCGCCCGCGACCATCAGTACCACGACGAGATCAGCGTCTACTACAACACGATCAACTACGTCGATAGCTTTGAGGGCCTTGATATCGAGTCCAACAAGATTTCGATCTTCTTCCCCGCCTACGATGCCGAGCCAGCGTTTCGCGAGGACTACAGCCCCGAGTTCTCGGACAAACTCTACGTCACCAATGCGGGCCGCGAGTGGATCGACTTTATGAATCTGGGCGTCGACAAGGGGTCGGGCGTAGCACATCTCTGCGAGCGCCTGGGCATCGATATCGCCGACGCCGCTGCCGTGGGCGATACGTACAACGACATCCCCATGCTTGAGCGCGTCGGTCACAGCTTTATCGTGGACAATGCCGAGGAGCATATGAACGCGCATGCCAAGTGGCGTATTCCGAGCAACAACGACGGGGGCGTACTGACGCTCATCGACGCTATCTTGGCGGCTCGGTAACGTGGCACGTCGGACCTGGCCGGGCGGCGCGGATTAGTTTTTCGTTCGGTCAGGTCCTGGGCTCGCTCGGAAAGCACATTAAGTGCTTTCCGGCTCGTGCGGAATCTACGAAAAACTAATCCGCGCCGCCCGGCCAGGTCCTAGGTTTACTTTCCTGCCGCCAAGATGGCGTCTTGAGTGTCTAGATACTTAGCTGAAATGATTTGAGCAGAGGGGAGCCCCTTGTTGGAAGGGGCTCCCCTCTGTTTTGGTTACTGTGGGACAAATTAATCAGTAGTGTTTGTCCCAAATCTTAAGTATGTGGGGGCTTGCGTCTTGGGCGAGCTTGCCTTACGGAGTGCTTCCCTATTTCGCGTCGGCCCAGGTTATGCCGGTGCTGGCTTCGGCGATCAACGGTACGCGGAGGTCTACTACGTGTTCCATGACGTCGCGGACCATGGCGGTGAGGCGCTCGACTTCGTTGACGGGGCACTCAAAGTCCAGTTCGTCGTGTACCTGCAAGATCATGTGGGCGGCAAAACCCTCTTCTTCCAGGCGGCGGCTCACGCGGGCCATGGCGATCTTGATGATGTCGGCCGCGGTGCCCTGCATGGGGTGGTTCATGGCCGTGCGCTCGCCAAAGCCGCGGAGTTGCGGGTTTTTGGCCTTGAGCTCCGGAATATGACGCCGGCGGCCGTACATGGTCTCGGCGTAGCCCGTCTGCTTGGCACGTGCCACCACGCTGTCGAGGAACGTACGCACACCCGGGTAGGCCTCGTAGTAGCGGTCGATCATGTCGCGCGCCTCGGCCATCGAGATGTGCAACGACTGCGACAGACCGTAGGCCTGCTGACCGTACACGATGCCAAAGTTCACGGCCTTGGCGCGGCTGCGCAAGTCGGGCGTCACCTCGGAAACCGGCACGCCAAACACGCGCGCGGCCGTCTCGGCATGGAAGTCTTCGCCCTCGTTAAAGGCGCGCACCAGGTGCTCGTCTCCCGAAAGATGCGCCAGCAAACGCAACTCAATCTGCGAGTAGTCCACCGCCAAAAAGACGCTGCCCTCGCCCGCCGAGAACGCCGTCTTGACGGTACGCCCCAGCTCCGAGCGCGTCGGAATGTTTTGCAGATTGGGGTCGCTCGAAGACAGGCGCCCCGTCGCGGTGATGGTCTGGTTGTACGTGGTGTGCACACGCCCGTCACCACGGCGCAGCGGGCCCAGCGTGTCCAGATAGGTCGACTTAATCTTGGACTTCTCACGCCAGTCCAAAATCAGGCGCACGATCTCGTGGTCGCGGGCAAGGTCGCTCAGCACCTTGGCGTTGGTCGAATAGTAGCCGCGCTTGGTCTTTTTGAGGCCCTTGGTCGGAAGTCCCATAACATCAAACAGCACGTGCGAGAGTTGCATGGGGCTGCCGATGTTAAAGGTCTCGTCGCCGGCCAGGTCGCGAATGCTGCGCTCGACCTCGGCAATCTGGGTCGCCAGGCCCTCGGACAGACTGTGCAGGCGGTCGGGGTCCACGAGCATGCCCGCGCGCTCCATCTTGGCAAGCACCGGCACGAGCGGCATCTCGATCCCATCGAACACGTTGGCGGCGTTCTCGCGGGCCATGCGGTCACGCAGCGGTGCAACCAGCGCCAGCGTCAAGGCCGCCGTGCGAGCGGCGGGCGCAGGAGCGTCCTCGCCAGCACCCTCTGCGCCGCGCGCCGCAGGCAGCGCCATCTGCAGATACGTATCGGCCAGATACACCTCGTCAAACTCGGAGCGGTCGGAATCCAACAGGTAGGCGGCAACAACGGTATCGAAGATGCGCGTGGAATCGACTGCCAGCGGATCCATGAGCTCGAGCTCAGAAGAATCGATGGGCGAAAGCTCATGCAGAAGCGCCTTCATATCCGGGCTCGCCACACGGCCTTCCATAAACAGACGCGCGAGCACGCCGGCAATCACGCCGTGGGCGAAGTTGAAGCCCTCAACCTCAGCCGCCGCACCGCTGTCGCCCTCCTCGAGCGCAAACAGGCCCTTGGACGTCGCCAACCACAGCGTGCGCGTCAGCCCAAAGAGCGCGCCCTCTTCCTTGTCATCGTCCACAACGGCGGCGACCCACTCGCCGGCATCAATCACGCGGGAGACCTCAGCCGCAACGGCACCAAGCGCGCCAGCATCGCCGGCGGCTGCGCGCAAAACGGCGGGAATCTCAAACGTGCTGGCAGCAGCGCCACCCTCGTCACCGATCAGTGCCAAGAAACGGTTCTGCATGGCGGTGATACCAAGCGTACCCAGCGCCGCGGAAACCTCATCGGCAGAAAACGCTGGGAAGGATGTTTCGTCAAAGTCGAGCTCGACGGGCGCATCGGTGCGAATGGTTGCGACCTTGCGGCTCAGCAGCGCATCGTCGATGTGCGCACGCAGGTTTTCGCCCATCTTGCCCTTGACCTCATCGGCGTGTGCGATGACCTCGTCCAGGCTACCGTACTGCGCAATGAGCGCGCTCGCCTTTTTGGGGCCGATGCCCGGTACGCCGGGAATGTTATCGGACGTGTCGCCCTTCAGACCATAAAAGTCGGGCACGAGCGCCGGCGTGATGCCGTGATACAGATCGTCCACGCTCTCGGGCGTCATGATCGCCACGTCGGACAGGCCCTTACGAGTCGAGACCACGTTGACGTGCTCAGTCACGAGCTGATACATATCGCGATCACCGGTCACCAGCAGCATGTCGCAGCCGGCCTCCTCACCCAAGCGCGCCATGGTTCCCAGGATATCGTCGCCTTCCCAGCCCTCGGACTGCAGAATCGGCACATTGAGCGCACCGAGCAGCTCCTTGATCATGGGGAACTGCGCGTGCAGGTCGGGGTCCATGGGCGGGCGCTGCGCCTTGTACTGCGGCAGCATCTCCATACGCACGCGCGGCTTGCCCTTGTCAAACGCCACGACAACGCCGTCGGGATTAAAGGCATCGATCATCTTGAGGAACATATTCAAAAAGCCAAAGATCGCGTTGGTGGGGCGACCGTCCGGCGCGTTCATGGTCGGCGGCACGGCGTGGAAGGCGCGATGCATGAGCGAGTTGCCGTCGATGACGGCAAAGGTACGGCGCTTTTCAGACATATTGAATACCTCGCTTTGGGCTGGGCACGGTTTGCTCACACCAGTTTACACGCTCCCCGCCCCGCGGCCACCGCACATCAGGCTTCCCTGCCGCCGCGGGCCCGCGCGTGATACGATGGCTCACGGTACATCAACCAGCACGATCGATCCGAAAGGAGCCTGCGTCATGGAGCGTCCCAGCGCATGGAAAAAGTACACGCCACAGCAGATCGAGGAGCTCGAGGAGCTTTGCCGCGGCTATAAGCAGTTTTTGAGTGAGAACAAGACCGAGCGCCTGTGCGTCAAGGCCGGTATCAAGATGGCCGAGGAGGCGGGCTACGTCAATCTGGAGACCGTGATCGCCGAGGGCCGCGCGCTCAAGGCCGGCGACAAGGTGTACGCCGCCAACCACGGCAAGGACCTCATGCTCGTCAACCTGGGCACCGCCCCGCTCGAGCAGGGCTTTAACATCCTGGGCGCCCACGTGGACTCGCCGCGCCTGGACCTCAAGCAGAACCCCGCCTTCGAGGCCGGCGACATGGCTTATCTCGACACGCACTACTATGGCGGCGTCAAGAGCTACCACTGGGTCGCTTCCCCGCTCGCACTCGTGGGCGTCATCTGCAAAAAGGACGGCACCACCGTCGACATCAACATCGGCGACAAGGCAGACGACCCGGTCTTTACCATCTCCGACCTGCTGATCCACCTCTCGAGTGAGCAGATGTCCAAGCCTGCCAAGGACGCCGTCGATGCCGAGATCCTCGACGTAATCGTGGGCGGCCGCCCCGTCAAGTTCGATGAGGACGACAAGGACGCTCCCAAGGAGCCCGTCAAGCAGATGTTCCTGGATATCCTCAAGGAGCAGTACGACGTCGAGGAGGAGGACTTCCTCTCCGCCGAGATCGAGGTCGTGCCCGCCGGCCCCGCCCGCGACATGGGCCTCGACCGCTCCATGATTTTGGGCTATGGCCACGACGACCGCGTCTGCGCCTACCCCTCCATGCTCGCCCAGATCAACGTGGCAGACGTCGAGCGCACGAGCATCACGCTCATCGTCGACAAGGAGGAGATCGGCTCCGTGGGTGCCACCGGTATGACGAGCCGCTTCTTCGAGAACACCGTCGCCGAGATCATGACGCTCGCCGGCGAGGATAGCCCGCTGGCCCTGCGCCGCGCACTCGCCCGCAGCCGCATGCTCTCCTCCGACGTTTCTGCCGGCTTCGACCCGGGCTATGCCGGCAAGTTCGAGACCAAGAACGCCGCCTTTATGGGTCGTGGCCTGTGCTTTAACAAGTACACGGGCAGCCGCGGCAAGGGTGGCTCCAACGACGCCGATGCCGAGTACGTGGCGCTTGTCCGCGACATCATGGACGAGGCCGGCGTGGACTTCCAGACCTGCGAGCTCGGTCGCGTCAACGCGGGCGGCGGCGGCACCATCGCCTACATCATGGCCAAGTACGGCATGAACGTCATCGACTCCGGCGTTGCCGTCCTGTCCATGCACGCCCTGTGGGAGGTCGCCAACAAGGCCGATATCTACGAGGCCTATCGCGGCTACAAGGCCTTCCTCGAGCGCGCCTAACCAACCCTTCATCAGTTGCGGTGAAATACAGACTAAACTGGCCCATAAACGGCCAAAACAGACCGTATTCCACCGCAACTTCCTTTTTGGCAGAGGAGAGTCCATGCTGCAGGTCGTCATTTCGCCCGCCAAGCAGATGCGCGCGGCCCAAGATGCTTTTGAAGTCCTGGGCATTCCACCCTTTGCGCGCGAGACGGCTCGCCTCCACCGCGCACTGCTAGATATCGAGCGGAATGAAGGCAGCGACAGCCTGCAGGCGCTATGGAACGTGAGTGACAAACTGCTGGGGCCTTGCCTCAACACCCTGCATGAGTTCGGGCCCATCCTGAAAAACGGCGATCTCGACAATCCCGCACTCGCCTGTCACCTCCCCCCTGCCGTCATGTCCTACCACGGCATTCAATACCAGAGCATGGCGCCCGAGGTGATGGATTCCGCGCAGCTCGCATGGCTGCAAAGCCACCTGTGGATCCTCTCTGGCCTCTACGGGTGCGTTCGCCCCTTTCATGCCGTCGAACCATATCGGCTGGAGATGGGCGCGAAGCTCGCCGTTGACGATGCCCGAGACCTCTATGCGTTTTGGAGCGACAAGCTCGCGCGGGCTATCGCCCCGGCAGGCTCAAACACCACGATCGTCAACCTCGCCAGCGTAGAGTACGCCAAAGCCGTTCTGCCCCATCTCGCGGGCGACGCCACGGTCGTCACGTGCCTCTTTGGCGAAGGCATCCGCAACGGCAAGCCCGTCCAGCGCTCGACCGCCAGCAAAAAGGCACGTGGTTCCATGGTGCGCTGGATGGCAGAAAACAAGCTCGAGGATGTAAGCGGGCTCACCGCGTTTGACGTTGGTTATCGTCACTTTCCCGAGCTTTCAAATAAGAACACTTTGGTCTTCCTGAACGAACAGACCTTGTAGGACCACCGCTACTTTTGAATGTGCTGCCTAGGCACGGCGTCTATTCCGCCAAGCCGTCGGCTTTGGCAACTTCGTTTGTCGAGCCATCTTGGTAGGTAATCTTAACGTGCTCTACCTCGGACACCGCAACACCCGATGGGGGCTCCAAGCGCCATTCCGTCAGCGCGATATCCATAGTCGTAGGCACGTCGCCCTGATTCTTGAGCTTCACCGTCAGCGTTTTGAGCGCCGCATCATACGTCACGCGTTCGATTCCTTCGCCCGGAATAGACCCGCCGCTCAACTGCAGCTGCACAAACTCGTCGCGCGGATACCAATAGTCGCCCGGCGCGGCAACGGTATTGCCGCCCGTAACCTTCACTGTCATGATCGGCAGGGCATCGTCGGCCTCGAACTCCCATGCAGCGCCGCCGTGACCGCCAAACGTCCAGATACAAAAGGCAATCACCAGCACGGCAAGCACCGCAAAACCAATCGCGACAAGGCCATGGTGCGCACGGCTTTCCTCGGCCGATACATCCCATTGCGTCTCTCGATATAGATGCTTGTCTTCCATGTTCGCCTCCCCACAGGCACGCTCGTTAGGCCAATCGTACCCATTCGAGCTATACTTGAGCCCATTACATAAAAGGGGGGGCTTGCAGGACAAGACGGCAGGCTGAGACTGGGCGCGCCCGCCCTGACCCGCAAACCTGATATGGGTAATGCCAACGAAGGGAGCCGTGCCAATGAGCACACAGACCGAGCCCAAGCTCGTCACGCAAATCGACTTCGCCCGCGCCGGGCAGATCACGCCGCAGATGAAGGAAGTCGCCGAGCGCGAGCATCGCGACCCCGAGTACATCCGCGAGCGCGTGGCCGACGGCCGCATCGCCATTCCCGCCAACATCGTGCACATCAAAAAAGGCATGCGCGCCTTTGGTGTCGGCGAGGGCCTGTCTACTAAGGTCAACGTCAACCTGGGCATCTCGGGCGATAAAGCCGATGCCGCCGAGGAATGGAAGAAGGTCAAGATCGCCGAGGACTTTGGCGCCGACGCCATCATGGACCTTTCCAACTCGGGCAAGACGCGCCAGTTCCGCCAGCAGCTCATCGACGAGACGCCGCTCATGGTGGGCACCGTCCCCATGTACGACGCCATCGGCTACATGGAAAAGCCGCTGGTCAAGCTGACCAAGGACGACCTGTTCGAGGTCGTGCGCGCGCACGCCGAGGACGGCGTGGACTTTATGACCATCCACTGCGGCATCAACAAGTCGGTCACCAAGACCTTTAAGGAGACCGGCCGCTTGATGAACATCGTGAGCCGCGGCGGCTCGCTGCTGTTTGGCTGGATGGAGGTCACCGGCAACGAAAACCCCTTCTACGAGTACTTTGACGAGCTGCTCGAGATTTGCCACGAGTACGACGTGACGATTTCGCTCGGCGACTCCTGCCGCCCGGGCTGCCTCTACGACTCCAACGACGCCACCGAGACCGCCGAGATGATCGAGCTGGGCAAGCTGTGCAAGCGCGCTTGGGCCGCCGGCGTCCAAGTCATGGTCGAGGGCCCGGGTCACATGGCGCTCGACGAGATCGCCGCCAACATGAAACTGCAGAAGCGCCTGTGCCACAACGCCCCGTTCTATGTGCTCGGGCCGCTGGTGACCGATATCGGCGTGGGTTACGACCACATCACCGCCGCCATCGGCGGCGCTATCTCCGCCAGCTCCGGCGCCGACTTCCTGTGCTACGTGACGCCGGCCGAGCACTTGTGCCTGCCCAACGCCCAAGACGTGCTCGATGGCCTCATGGCCACCAAGATCGCCGCGCACGCCGCCGATATCGCCAAGAAGGTGCCGCACGCCCGCTACATGGACGACAAGATGGGCCAGGCACGCCGCAAGCTCGACTGGGACTCCATGTGGAAGTGCGCGCTCGACCCGGTCACCGGCAAGAAGCGCTACGAGGAGTCCCCCGCCGCCACCGAGGGCACCTGCACCATGTGTGGCAAGATGTGCGCCGTCCGCACCGTCAACAAGGTGTTCGAGGGTACGACGATCGATCTCGGCATGGAGGACTAACTCGTCACCGGAGCCACAATCAGTAACATGGTGTTCGTCAATTGTTGACGTGTGAACATTTGCTTACATTTGCGTAAAGATTACATCGCCCGCCCGGGTTCGACATAGAGTCGGCCCGGGCATCTTTATAATGCTGGCTTAAAGACCCATTTGATTCCGACCGAACAAGGGAGCAAACATGGATCGCAGTAAGGTACCTGCCGTTCTATCCATCGCAGGATCCGATTCCAGCGGTGGCGCCGGCATTCAGGCCGACATCAAGACCATCACGGCGCACCGCCTGTATGCCGAGACGGCCATCACCGCCATCACCGCACAAAACACGCTCGGTGTCACCGCCGTGCAGAATATCTCCCCTGATATCGTCGCTGCGCAGATCGACGCCGTATTTGACGATATCCGCCCCAGCGCCGTCAAGATCGGCATGGTTTCCTCTGCCGAGATTATCGAGGTTATCGCCGACCGCCTGAGCGCCTGGAACGCGACAAACGTGGTCGTCGACCCCGTCATGGTAGCCACCTCGGGCGCACGGCTGATTGCCGAAGATGCCGCCGAGGCGCTCACCCGCCGCCTGTTCCCACTAGCAACCGTCATCACGCCCAATATTCCCGAGGCCATGGCCCTGCTTGACTACGAGGTCGACTCCGAGCGCACACAGCAAAATGCTGCCATGCTCCTCACCCGCCGCTTTGGTTGCGCATCCCTCGTTAAGGGTGGGCATCTTGTCAACGAGGCCAACGATGTATTGGCCGAACCCGCGCCACTCGATGACGAGGGCAACCATCTGGGCGATCCGCTCACCACGTGGTTCCGCCACAAGCGCATCGAGACCGACAACACACACGGCACCGGCTGCACGCTTTCGTCCGCCATCGCCTGCGCGCTGGCCCAGGGCATGGATCTTGCCGATGCCGTCAATGCGGGCAAGGCATACCTGACAGGCGCTCTGGCCGCCGGCCTGAACATGGGCAAAGGCTCCGGCCCTGTCAACCACATGTGGCAGTACTAAATAGCCAGTAACCTGCCAAAAAGAGACAGGCTACCTTGCACCAAAAACCGTCGCAACATTCGATGAAAATCGTGCAAACGCAAAAATCATTAAATGTTGCGACGGTTTGATTTTAGATAGCGGTCGAGCAAAGGACCAGAGCGCCTATTCGTCGGCGAGTTGAATTCCCAACAAACCCGAGAGTGCCAGCGCCTGCTCGGCATTGACCGTCAAGCCACGCAACTCATGGTAATCGCCCGAAACAACGGGCGCTGCAAATGTACAGCGCGACACATCAACGCCGGAAAGCGACGTCTTGAACACATCAACACGCGTCAGGTCACAGCCATCCAGGCGTATCTGAACCAGCTTGGCACCCTGAAACGCAGCCTCTCTCAGACGTGTATCGCATGCTGTCATAGGGCCAATGCGTCCCTCCGAAAGGTTCGCATAGCTCAAATCGCACGATCCAAACGACACGCTCGACAGGCGCGCCTTGAGCAAGTTGAGTCCCGGTGCCGAGCAGTCAACGAAGTCACAGCGGCTGAGCCAGCAGCCTTCCATGTTGCAGCGGATAAAGCGGCAACCGCGAAACACCACGTCGCGAAACGTCGAGCCGCTCCAGTCAACGCTATCGAACTCGCAAGATCGGAACACAACGCCATCGAAGGTCGCGCCGTTCGCCACGTCGTAGGCAAGATCCAAATCCTCAAAAGCGGTATTGGAGACGAGCTCATCGCCCTCGGCAAAGAGGTCGATGAGCTCGTCCATGCCCATATGGCAGCCAATCCGTTCGTTTACCCGGGCAAAACCACCACAAAGGTGCCTGTCCCCTTTGCGGTGGCTTGGGGTCGCGCTACTCACCGAGCATCTCTTGGAGCTTGGCTGCCACGGCATGTCCCAAGCTCTCGTGGCTTTCGGGCATCATATGCAGATAGTCGATATCGCCCGGCTCGGCAAACTCGGCGGCATTCAAAAAGTCGCAGCCAAACTGCTCGGCCACGTGCGCATAGTACTCGCCAAAATGTTCAGATGCCTCGACGGAACGCTCGTCAAAATCGGTCATATATACATCGGCGATCTGCGGCTTGATCTTGATAGGAGCCATCAGCAGGATGCGCGGGCAAGGCGCAGCGTCGGTCCACGGAAACGCGCGGACGGCGCGAATCAGCGCCATGGCGCCACGGGCGATATCGGAAGCTGTCACGTTAAAGACCGTCTTACAGTCGTTGGTGCCCAGCATGATCACAATGGCGTCCAGCGGCTTATGGGCCTCGAGCAGCATCGGAAGCGCGCGAATGCCGTTGAGGTTAGTGTCCAGATGGCACATGTCGTCGCGTACCGTCGTGCGGCCGTTGAGGCCTTCTTCAATTACATGCCAGCCCTCGCCTAAGTCACGTTGGACCACGCCACACCAGCGCACATCCTGCGCATAGCGCACCGCGGTACCGTCGCGCATGCCCGCCGGATCGTAACCATAGGTGTTGCTGTCACCAAAGCACAGAACGTTTTTCATCGTAAGCTCCCCACTCAATAAAAAGCCGACAGGAGCAGCCTCTCCCGTCGGCTCGGTATATCGCATCACGAGCACCGTTTACAGGTACTTGCGCCAGTCGTCGTCATCCTCGTCATCCTCGGCAGCGGTCTGAGCCTGCTCGGCGGCACGGGCGGCTGCGGCGCGGGCGGCAACCTGAGCATAGGACTCCTCGTTTTGCTCGGGGAAGTTTGCCAGCACGTGCTCGAATTTGGCGAAGTCCTCGTCCCAGCGCGTAGAGGGCACGGCAAAGAAGACCTGCTTGACCTTGAAGTCGCCCGATGCGAGCTCCTTGCGGAAGAGCTCGGCCACGGCCTCTGCGTCAAAGCCGTTGTTCTCGCAGCCCCAAGCACCCAGTACGAGCTTCTCGCGGCCAAGCTCATCGCAGATAGCAAGCACAAAGCGAATGCGGTCGCGCAGGGCGTCAAGCAAGGCATCGTCGCTCACGCGGTACTCCTGGCGAGCACGCTTGGCGTTGGGTGCAGCGGCGACGATCACGTCGGCATAGGCGTGCACATGCTTGCGCTCGAAGCGCACCGCGGGCACCACCAGCGCACGGTTGCGGTACAGCTCACAGTTGATGTTGCGGCGACGGTTCTCACCGTACCATTTACGCTGCTTATCGAGGACGTTGTACAGATACGAATCGGCGCACAGCGTGGCCTCCTGGCCCAGATAACCCTGAATATATCCACCGCCCGAATTGGTAAACGAGGCAAAGGCGAGCACGGCCATGTCGCAGAACTGCGCATAGCCGCGACCGTTATCGAGGATTGCCTGCGTGGCGGAGGCATCAAGCACAGTGACCTCGGGCAGGACCGGAGCGGGCTCCTCAGCAGGCGCGGACTCAGCTTCGGCGATTTCCTCGGCAGGCTCCTCGACGGGCTCGGGCGCCGCCTCGGTCTCGGGCGCCGCCTCGACCTCGGCAGTCTCCGCGTTCTCGACGTCCTCGGCGACCTGCTCTTCGGGGGCCACAGCAGTCTGAACCTTGGCCTTCATCGCCGCGACAAAGCCGGCGGGCATGCCGTCAAACTCGCGAACACCAGCAAGCGAACGCTCGATATCCTTGGCGCAGGCCTCGGACACAGTCATCACATGGCGCTCGGCGGCCTTGGCACGGGCCTCGCGCTTGGGATTGGGCTGACCCGCTCGGTTGGACCTGCGGTTACGGTTCCTGTTGTCGACGTCTGCCATACATGGCCACCTTTCCTGTCGCTGCCGCTATCGGCTTTTCCCATCCATGATACCCCGCCGCGCACAAAAAAGACGGCCCCGAAGGACCGCCTTTCGCATCGTTTTACCGTGTCCGGCAGGAAGCATCGCAATGCCGCGTTTTAATCGCGACGGCCGAGGATGTTCAGGATGCGTAGGAACACGTTGATAATGTCCACGAACAGATTGGACGCCATGAGCACCGCATTGGGCAGCGTAGGCGGCACCGTCGTGGCCACATAGGTGTCGTAGCCAATAAAGCCGGCAAACACCACAATCACGATCAGGTCGGTGATGGACTGCGAAACGCCCATGAACATCAGCACGATCTCGACCAGAATCGTGGCAAGCAAGATGCCAAAACCAATGCCATACACACGCTGGAAGAACTTGGGGAAGGTCACGCCCAGCGCACCAAAGACAAAGGTGATGGCGGCCGTGGCGATAAAGGCGGTGTTAATGGTAGGCAGGTCGTAGTTGGCAAGACCAAACGACGCCGTCAGGCCAAAGGTGCTCGCAAAGACCACGTAGCCCACGAGCGACAGGCCCACGGACTGTTTGCTGGCAGCAGCCGACATCATGACCATGCCAACGATGGTCAAAATAAATGAGCCAAAGACCAGCGGCAAAGCGGCGCCGCTCATCATCATGCGCGCAAATGACATGGTGCTCGTAAAGTAAGCACCGGCGCCCATGGCGCAAAAGCCCAAAAAGATCAGAGCAGACATGACAAGGTTGTACGCGCGCGGCGACATCTCCTTGGCACGGCTTGCGCCGGTCTCGATGGGGCCATTCTGATAGCCCTGGATATCGTTCATACTTTCGTCCTTTCAAAAAGCACCGCGACGGCGCCGTAGCTGACAAGTTTCCTGCCATTGTACCCGAACGCCACGCGTTCTTACCTGCGGCGCTCGCCCTCGAGCGTACGATCAAAAGCCCAGACCCACCAACGCATCACGTGCGCCTGCGAGCCGTCCGCCCGCTCACGCGTTTGGTCCTCTAGATACAACTCGGTCGCATGTCCGCCAAAACGTACCTTATAGGTTGCCGTACGAATGCCGTGAACCGTCAGGCCAAAACCGGTGGACGAGACAATCTCGTCAATCGTAAAGCAGCGACCGTCAACCCAGCAGACGGTAACCGGCACAACCTGTCCGCCCGCGAGAATGCGAGCCACGACGTCCACATACTGCTTGTGCACGCGCCGAGTTTTGCCGTCTGTCTGTCGATATTCCATGGCCCCTATTATCGAACGCATGTTTGCATGTTGTAAAGCGAACAGACTGTGGTTTTGGAGTGTCGGAGCAAACGCACGCGTCCGCATGGCGTATTAGCAAAAAGAACGACCGCGGTCAACAGGGCTAATATTCAATTTTAGTACCAAAAAATTCACTTCTCCCATCAGAACTCCGTAAAGAAACCCGCAGGAGGTGATACGATTTATCATGTTTTTGTAACGAGTCTGCAAATATCGAGAAAGCCCATATATGGACGTAACGTTCTCAACCTTCCTCGGCCAGCTTGTGTCGAACCCAGTCCTTGCCGTCACCGTGATCCTCGCGCTCGGCGCCATCTTCGTCAACGGATGGACCGACGCGCCCAACGCCATCGCGACCTGCGTCACCACGCGCTGCATGCCCGCCCGCGCCGCCATCCTCATGAGCGCCGCATTCAACTTCTTGGGCGTGCTCATCATGACGCACTTTAACGCGAGCGTCGCCAACACCATCTCACATATCGTCGACTTTGGCGGAAACAGCACCATGGCACTCGCGTGCCTCTGCGCGGCGCTCTTCTCCATCGTCGTCTACGGCGCCACAGCGTCGCGTTTTGGCATCCCCACCTCGCAAAGCCACAGCCTTATCGCCGGCCTGACCGGTGCTGCCATCGCCCTCGGCGGCGCGAACAGCGTCAACGTCCACGAGTGGATGAAGGTCATCTACGGCCTGGCGCTCTCCATCGGTCTGGGCTTTGTCATGGGCTGGATCCTGTGCAAACTCGTCTCGATTCTTTTCGCCGCCGCCAACAGGCGACGTGCCAATGTCTTCTTTAAATACGCTCAGATCGCGAGTGCTGCGGCCATGAGCTTTATGCACGGCGCGCAGGATGGACAGAAGTTCATCGGCGTGCTCTTTTTAGGTGTCGCCTTCGCCAACGGCCAGACTAGCGTCGGCGACGCCGGCATCCCCATCTGGATCATGCTGCTGTGCTCGGCCACTATGGGTATCGGCACCAGCGTGGGCGGCGAGCGCATCATCAAGTCCGTCGGCCAGAGCATGGTTAAGCTCGAGAAGTATCAGGGCTTCTCTGCCGACCTCGCAGGCGCCGCGAACCTGCTGCTTGCCACCCTTACCGGCATCCCCGTGTCCTCCACGCACATCAAGACCTGCGCCATCATGGGCGTCGGTGCCGTCAAACGCCTCTCGGCCATCAACTTCGGCGTCGTCAAGGACATGATGTTCACCTGGTTCTTCACCTTCCCCGCCTGCGGACTCATCAGCTTTGTCATGGCCAAGCTGTTCATGATGTTCCTCTAGCCACACCGAGCGTCCATCCGGACCGCAAAACTTCGCCCACCCGTCTTCGCCTCGAAAGGACCCACTCATGGCAAAGAAACCCGATTCGTTCTACTTTGACAACTACGTCGCCTGCGCCGACCTTGCCGTCCAGGCCGCCGAGCTGCTTACCAAGATTTTCGAGAACTTCGATCCCGCGAAGATTCACGATATGCTCGACAAGATGCACGCGATCGAGCATGCGGCCGACAAGAAGCACCATGAGCTTGAGGACGCCCTGCTCACGGCCTTTATCACCCCGCTTGAGCGCGAGGACCTGGATCTGATGAGCTGCTCGCTCGACACCGTGCTCGACCGTATCGAGGGCGTCGTGCAGCGCGTCTACTTCACCAACATCCAGAGCATCCATCCCGACGCCATCGTCATCGCCCACAAGGTGACCGACGCCTGCCGCGCCATGAAGGACCTGATGGTCGAGCTGCCCAACTACCGCAAGTCCAAGACGCTGCGCGAGCTCGTCATCCAGATCAACACCATCGAGTCCGAGGCCGACGAGCTCTATATCAACGCCATGCGTAACCTGCACGTTAACGGCAAGGACCCGCTCGAGGTTATCGCCTGGCGTGACGTGTACGCCTTCCTGGAGTACTGCGCCGACTGCTGCGAGAATGTGGCCGATGTCGTGGATTCGATCGTCATGAAGAACAGTTAATTGGGGGTACGTGTCCCGGCGGCGAAGGGCCGGCCACGGTTTGCTTTCTCACTCCGGCTGCTTTGCAGAGTCGTTCGAAAGTAAACCGTGGCCGGCCCTTCGCCTTACGTACCACCATTGGGAACTTTGGCTGATAGATTTAGCGCGACGGGGGTTTGGCTGAAGGGACCTTTGGTATCCGTTCGGACACTTTGGCCCTTGATGAGCGTTTGGCTGATTGCTGCTTTGGGTATTGTTTGGGTTACTTTGGGTTTGTTTGATTTTTAATTGTTGGAGGGCTTGTATGTCTTATTTGGATCTGGCTCGGTCTCGGTATTCTTGTCGCGAGTTTGAGAATCGTTCTGTTGAGCAAGCTGTGGTGGATGCCATTGTTGAGGCTGGGCGCATTGCTCCTTCTGCTTGTAATAATCATCCAACCCGTGTGATGGTGCTGGATACGTCTGAGCTTCTGGAGAAGGCTGCTGCTTGTCAGCCTCGGTTTGCTCGTGATGGGTCTATCTTTGGAGCTCCGCTTGTCTTCCTTATTTGCAGCGTTACCGATGATGCTTGGGTACGCCCGTATGACCAGATGAATTCCAGTGAAATCGATACGTCCATCGTGTGTGATCAGATGATGATGGAGGCCACCGAGCAGGGCCTGGGAACGTGCTGGGTATGCCATTTTAAGCCTGAGGTGGCACAGGAGCAGTTCAATCTGCCCAAGGGCGTCTATCCCTATCACATGCTCGTCTGTGGCTATCCCGCCGACCACATCGCCGATCCCGAGCATCGCGAGGCCCGCACCATTCCCCTCTCCAACTTCCTCCTCAAGTAGTTTTTAGACATACCTTAAAATCTACCTTTTACCACGCGCCCTTCGCCGAGTTCTGCCCTATCGCATGCAGAGCTCGGCGTTTTGTTTCCCAACCCGTATACAGCCACAAAAAAGGAGCCCGCAGGTGCGAGCTCCTCTTACGGACACTAGATTGTAGTTCTGGTGTTAGTCCAGGTCGTCGGCAGCAAAGTTGTCGATCGGGGCAAAGGGATCGGCCACGGGGACAACCGGGTCAGCGACGGGCAGCGGCTCGGCGGGAACAGTCACCGCAGGAGAAGCGGCAGAACCGACCGGCGTGGAGGCCATGAGGTCGGCCGGGAAGGAGTTCTGGGCATCGTCCATGAAGTGCTGGATGAGCTTGAGATACTCGGCCTTGAACTCCTCACGGGAAGCCTTGAGACGATCGATTTCCTCGAGCTCGGCCTGCTTTTCGGTCAGAGCCTGGCGGATAACCTCGCGGGCCTTGGCGTCAGCCTCGTTGCGGATACGCTCAGCATTCTCGTTGGCATCGTTGACGATGGTCTCAGCGGTCTGCTGGGCAGCGATCAGGGCAGCGGAAATCTGGCGCTCCTGAGCGGAGAAGTCAGGGGCGGGAGCAGCCACGGGGGCGGCAGGAACGGCTTGGGCGGTGGCATCCTGAGCCTGGGCAAGCTGAGCCTGCGCATCGGCAAGCTGCTGCTCGGTAGCAGTCAGACGACCCTTAAGGTCGACGATCTTAGCGAGCATAGCGTCAACCTCGGAGGACAGTGTCTCCAAGAAGACGTCGACCTCGGCAGGATCGTAGCCACGCTTGGCCTCAGAGAAAGTCTGAGCCTGGATGTCTGCAGGGGTAATAGCCATAACAAGTCTCCTTTTTCATCGCCTCGGCGCTACACGCCCGACGTAAGTTACTAAGTCAGTTCTACACGAGTATACCTATAAGAAGCTGCAGAACCAGCCTCTGCACCAACTGCAACGCAATAATCGCAACGACCGGCGAAAAATCGATACCGCCCATCGGCGGAATGAAACGACGGAACAGGTTGAGCCACGGACCGCACACGCTATCGAGCACCGCAGCAATATCCTGAAGTAAACCACCCTGCTTCATGGGAATCCACGTCATAAAGCAGTAGACGACAATGAGCGTGGAATAGAAGTTGAACAGCGTGTTGACCAGCTGGACGATAGTGTAGATGTTGATGGGAATCTCCTCGTCTTGTCTTTACTTAAGGTAGCCGTCGGCACGAAGCTTCTTGAGATCGGAATCTTTGACCTCGCAACCGGCGGGCAGCACCATGAACACGCGGTCGCCTACCTCCTTGACCGTGGCGCCCAGACCGCAGGCAAAGCCGTAAGAGAAGTCCAAGACGCGCTTGGCAACTTCGGTGCGTACGCCCACAAAAATCAGTGCGACAGGCTGCTTGGTGCGAACGCGGCGCACCACGGTCTCCACGTCGTCATAGCTCTCGGGGCGCAGGACATAGGCCGGCAGCTGCGGCGTGGCGTTGATGATATTGCTCGCATAGGCCGAGGCATCGCTCGGTGCAGGCGCGGGTGCAGCGGCGGCACGGGCGCGGGTGTTCTCGGCGTAGCTCGACGGCGTGTCATAGGCACCAGGACGATAACCGCTCGCAACGCTGTCCTGCGAGCGCGAAGGCGGGTTATACGTCGTGGCATGGCGGGAGTCATCGCCGACCAGCTGACCGGAGCGCGTATACACGGCAACCGACTCAGCTTCACCGCGGCGCGTCTGACCAAGCAGGCCGTTGCTCGGCTCGTCTTGGGTGTAGAAGCCCTCGCCCGAAGCACCGCTGTAGCCGTTGCCCTGATAACTATCGTCATAGCCGTCATCGTAGCCGTAGTCGTCGTCCTGGCCATAACCCTGGTCGTAACCCTGCTGGCCGCCCAGGTGCATCTTATTTTTAATCTCGTCAAGGAAGCCCATGGTTGTGTCCTCTCGCGGTTTAGTGCAGGCGCCCCGATAATCAGTGCGCACTTCAGAGCCTTATTTTACTGCAAACTCCGGGCTAAATACTACCCTGCCCAGGCGAACGAGCGTAGAGCCCTCCTCAAGGGCAGGCTCAAAGTCCTCGCTCATGCCGCAGGAAAGCTCAGGCAGGTTCAAATCGGGATGCGCCGCCTCCAGCTCATCCCTCAGCTCACGAAGCCCCGCAAAGGTGCGGCGTGCCACATCCTTATTCCCCCGGGGCGCCATAGTCATAAGCCCCTGTACGCAAATTCCCTCAAGTTCCGCAAGCTCACCCGCGGCGGCGCGAATCTCATCGGGCGAAAAGCCTCCCTTCGACTCCTCACCACTCACATTGACCTCGATGAGCACACGCTGGGGGCCGGCGAGCTCGCCTGCCTCAATCTTGCGGACAGCACGGCTCGAGATCGCCTGTGCCAGATGCAGCGAACCCACCGAGTGAATCAGCTCGGCTGAGCTCAGCACCGCATTGATCTTATTGGTCTGCAGGTTGCCGATCATATCGAAGCGCACCTCGGGCAGCTCCGGATGCTCCGCCAGACCCGTGAGCTTGCGAACCAGCTCCTGCGGGCGGTTCTCGGCAAAATGGCGATACCCCGCTTGGATGGCGGCAACGGTCTCATCGACACCAACGGTCTTGGACACGGCAATGAGGCCCGCGGCGTCGTGGGAGCGGCCCGCGCGATCGAGCGCCGCATAAAAACGTTCCAGAATCTGCTCGCGGCGAGCGCGCATCAAGTCCAAATAGTTATCCATTGCTAATCGCCTCCGCTGACAGCCAAACAAGTAGTCCCATGCTAACGCAAGAGCGCGGTCCCGCATGTGCAAGGCCGCGCTCACTTAGGTATTTACAATCTTTCGACGAACGGGGTCACTTACTCCTCGTCGTCCTCGCCATCGTCCTCGTCCTCAAGATGATCGAGCAGGTAGCGAAGACCCTCGCTGACCTCGTTGGCGGGCACCTTGGCAACGTAACGCGCGTCGACGGCGGGCCTCATGATAACACCCTCGCCCGAAGGCACGCGCATGCTCTCGAGCTCATCCTCGTCCACACGGGCGATATCGCCGGCGTTCATACGCTGACCAGTCAACAGGAAGGTCAGACGGCAAGCGGCATCGATGGAAATGGAAGCGATGCGATCGAGGTAGCGCGAAACCATGATGGCGCGGCGCAGGTCGTCATAGTTGCTGTCGTCGTCCATAAAGTCGCCCGTATCCATACGGTTAAAGGTGCGGAAGAACTTCTCGTAGGCGGCGTGCACTGGCTCGTCCTCGACGGCCAGGTTGCAGATGATGGACATGTCATTGGTGACGAGCGCAGAAAGCGAAGAGCCCAGCACCTGGTAGACGGCCTCAGCCTCGGCCTCAACCGTGCCGACAAGCTCCTTGGGCAGCGAGATGTCGGCCTTGATCATATGACGCGTGGCACGGCAGATCTGACGGACTTTATCGGTCATGCGCTGCAGGTTAAAGTCGACATAGATGATCGTCTGAAGCAGGCGGAAGTCGGAGGCGACCGGTGACTGCGTGGCGATCAGGTTGTAGCAGACGGCCTCCAGGTTGGCGCAGCGCGCGTCAATCGAAAGCGTGCGTTTCTTGGTCTTGGTGGCGAGCTTGCGGTCGTCGGTCACATAGGCCTTCACGGCATCGTGGAGAGCCAGATCGACGGCCTCATAGATGCTCAGCATCTCGTGACGGGCCTCGACGAGCTGACGGGAAAACAGTTTGCGCATGGTTCACTCCAATCAGTTGGGTGCGGTCATGCAGCCCGCACAGTGAATACGCACCGGACCAGGTCCGACGGCTTGGGACTAGTCGCACCGATCAGCCAAAGCGGCCGGTGATATAGTCTTCCGTCCGCGAGTCCACCGGGCTGGTGAAGATCGCGTCGGTTTGACCATACTCGATGAGCGTGGCGGGCTCGCCAGCAACTTCCTGCAAGAAGAATGCGGTGTAGTCGCTGATGCGAGCTGCCTGCTGCATTGAATGCGTGACGATGATGATCGTCATCTCGGGCGCCAGCTCGGCCATCAGATCCTCGACCTTAGAGACGGATGTGGGATCGATGGCGGAGCAGGGCTCGTCCATCAGGAGGACATCGGGTTGCACCGCAAGCACGCGCGCGATGCACAGACGCTGCTGCTGACCGCCCGAGAGCGCCAAACCATCCTTGTTGAGCTGATTGGATACCTCTTTCCAGAGGTTGGCGCGCTTGAGCGATTCTTCCACGATGTCATCGAGGTCGCTTTTGCTAGTCACGCCCTGCAGACGAGGACCAAAGGCGACATTCTCGTAGATGGATTTAGGAAACGGGTTGGGCTGCTGAAAGATCATGCCCACGCGACGACGGAGGTCGACCGGGTCGACGCCCTCGGCATAGATATCATTGCGGTCGAGCGTCATGGTGCCCTCGACGCGCGTACCCTCGATCAGATCATTCATGCGGTTGATGCAGCGCAAAAACGTCGACTTGCCGCAGCCCGAAGGGCCAATGAAGGCGGTGATGGCGTTTTTGGCGATGTTGAGGTCAAGCCCCGTCAGCGCATGAAAGTCACCGTACCAAAAGTTGAAATCCTTGGCCGTGATGGCCGCTTGCTCCAGCGTGGGAGCGGACTGATAAACGGACATGGGACTCCTTAACTAGCGACGCTTGCGCGACAGGAAGCGCGCAAACAGGTTGAAGGCCAGAATGATCACCATCAGCAAGAGCGCGGTGCCGTAGGCTGCGTTCATGTTGATGCCATCGTTGGCAAGCAGGTACAGGTGAACCGTCATGGGGCGGCCGGAATCGAGCGGCGAAATAGGTAGATTGATGGCTTGGCCCATGGTGTAGAGCACCACCGCGGTCTCGCCAATGGCGCGGCCGATGGCGAGGACGATGCCCGTGGCAATACGGCCAAAGGCAGAAGGAAGCACAATCTTGGAGACAACCTGCCACTTGGTGGCGCCCAGGCCGTACGCGCCCCAACGGATATAGCGCGGGACGGCGCGAATGGCCTCTTCGGTGGTGCGCATGACGATGGGAAGCATCAAGAGCGCGAGCGCCAGAGCGGCCGAGACCATCGAAAGGCCCAGGCCCATGGCCTCGACAAACAAGGCGTAGCCAAACAGGCCCATAACGATGGAGGGCACCGAGGCCAAAGCGTCAGCAGCGTAGCGAATGAGCTCGACGACCTTGCCCTGCTTGGCGTACTCGGCCAGATAGACGGCTGCCAGCACAGCAATCGGCGTGCAGATAAGCATGGCGAGCGCCGTCACATAGACGGTCGAGACGATCGTGGGCCAAATTCCGCCCTCGGCGTTGACGCCCTGGGGCCAACCGAAGATAAAGTCGAGCGAGATATGCGGCAGGCCGTTAATGACCACATAGGCAATGATAGCGACAAGCACCAGCGTGGTGATGTATGCCGCGGCACGGAACACGCCAAGCATGATCTTGTTGGACAGGTCCTTGTTGATGCGGCCCTTCTTGCCATGGGAAAGGGCACGCTTGATGCGCTCGCGCGACGAGGTCGTATCGACCGTCGTGTCAACGGAATCGGACATAGCCTACCCCCTCTTCTTCTTGGAAATCAGACGGACGATGCCCACCAGCGTGGCGGAGATGATAAACAGGACCACGCCCATGCCGAACAGCGCCGAGCGGTGCAGACCCGAGGAATAGCTCATGTCGAGCGCGATCTGGCTCGTGAGCGTCGAGATGGGGCTCGCAATGCTGTCGGGAATAACCGGGGCGTTACCCACGACCATGAGCACGGCCATGGTCTCGCCGATGGCACGGCCCATACCCAGCACGATGGCATCCACGATACCCAGCTTGGCGGCAGGTAGCACGACCTTATAGATGGTCTGCCACTTAGTAGCACCCATGGCATACGATGCCTCGCGAATACCCATGGGAATGGAATTGAGGGCATCGATGGTGAGCGTGGTGATGGTAGGGACGATCATGATGGCAAGCACGAACCACGCCGTCAGCGCACCAAAACCAAGACCACCGGTCAGTTGCGCGATAAACGGACGGATGATGATCATGCCAAAGAAGCCATAGATGATAGAAGGGATGCCGGCCAACAGGTCAACGGCAGGGCTGATGAGCTTGCGCACGCGCTTGCTGGCGATCTCGACCAGATACACGGCCGTGCCCACGCCTAGGGGCACACCCATGGCGAGCGCACCGACGGTCACCAGACCCGAGCCGGCAAGCAGCGACACGATGCCGTAGTGGCCCTCAGAGGGTGCCCACGTAAAGCTAAAGAAGTCCGCCAGACCGATGTCGGTAAAGACGGGCAGCGCCGAGTACGTGGTAAAGACAAAAATCAGGATGACGGTAACAACCGCCAAGAACGCGCAGGCAAAGAAAATCCACTGCAGCGCCTTCTCCTTGATATAGGTGCTGCGCGATACGAGCGCCAGCTCGCGCTTCTTGGGCGCCTGAGCATTCTGCTCAGTCTGGGAGTTTTCCTGTGCTTCCATGCTACTCACTCCCCTTCTCGTCGTTGGTGACGGGAATAAAGCCCGCCTCGCGAATCTGCTTGTCCATCTTTTCGGACGTCACGTAGTCGATGTAATCCTGCGCCTGCTGCGAAGGCGCACCCTTCACAAAGAAGTAAAGGTCGCGCGAGATGGGATAGCCGCCACTCGCGACCGTCTTCTCGGACGCCTCAACATGATTGACCGAGACGGCCTTGACCGAGGTCTTGGCGTTGAGGCCATCGACGAAGCCCAGCGAAATGTAGCCGATAGCCCCGCGCGAACGAGATACCACGTCGCGCACCTGGCCCGTGCCCGAAAGAACGGCGGAGCGGCGATCGAACGGGGTGCCGTCCATCACGATGGTGCGGAAGGCTTCACGCGTGCCAGACGCCTCATCTCGGTTGATAACCTGAATCCTCAGGTCCTCGCCACCGACTTCTTTCCAGTTGGTGATCTTGCCGGCATAGATATCGCGGAGCTGCTCGGTCGAGAGGTTATCGACGGGGTTGTCTTCGTTCACGATGACCGCGATACCGTCGTGGGCAATGACGATGGGAGTCAGGCCCAGATCCTGTTCGTCGGCATTGAGTCCACGGGAGGAGCTGGCGATATCGGCCGTGCCAGCGCTGACGGCTTCGATGCCAGCGGAAGAGCCCAAACCGGAAACGAGCACGTCGATGCCGGTCTCCTCCTTAAAGCCCTCTGCCGCAATTTCGGCGATAGGAAGGCAGGTCGTGGAGCCGGCCACGGTAATGGAAGAGGTAGAAGATCCCGAAGAACAGGCGCACAGCGTAAGCGTAAGCACAGCGGCGCTCAGGACCGATACGATCTTTCTCATAGCATCACGCCGATCGCAGCATGGCGCCCACAGGTGCCGTCCTCGTTACGGTAGGAATAAAAGCGGTCGTTCTGACGCACAGTCGAAAGCTGGGTATCCACGATATTATCCGCGTCCACACCGGCATCTACCAGCGCCTCACAAATGGCAGCGGAAAGATCGAGCATGCGAGAGGCACTCGCATCGATGCAAGAGAACTCGACGGCAAAGCGATCCATGAGTTCCTGGGATACCTCATATTCGTCAGCCAAGATATGGGGGCCGATATAGGCGGAAACGTCGCTCGCATCGCAGCCGGCAGCATCGCAAAGCGCCTGGCACGCCTTGGCAGAAATACGTGCAATCGTGCCCTTCCAACCGGAGTGCACCACGGCAAATCCGCCAGGGGCCACCAGCACCACGGGAACGCAGTCGGCAAAGCAGAGCAGCACGGGCACGTTATGCGCCGTACAGACGATGGCATCGCAGCCCTCGGCAATCTGCTCGCGAACAGCCTCAAGATCGTCGGCGCCGTTCGAAGTCACCGTAACGATATGGTCACCATGTACCTGATTGGGCACGAGCAGATTATGCTCGCACTCAGTGGCGCCCATAGCTTCGAGCGCTCGACGACGATTTTCTTGAACAGCAAAGGGGTCATCGCCTACATGCGAGCCCAGGTTGAGCGAGGAGTACGCATCTTCAGAAACGCCACCGGTGCGCTCGGTAAAGGCAAAGCGGACATCGGATGTCGCGCCCTCCACCAACGTAACTCCATCATGGTCGACACGCGAAACGTTGTCCGCACGTGCTGCCATACTAAAGCCTCCTAATAACACAAGTACCGCGGCGTCGCCGCGCAGTCCGCGTTTATACGGCTGTCATACTTCCTTAAAAGGATACCCGCAGCGGTAGGGACCAAACGTAAAGGGAACGTAAGGAGATTGGAGGCTTTCGTTTACAAACGAGAAACAAAACGGGGTGCATCCAAATGGACACACCCCGTGCAGGTCGTTGAGAAAAACGAACTAGAAGCTACCGCGCTTCAGGAAGTCGGGAAGCTCGAACTGGTCGTTGCCAAAGTTGGGCAGCTCGGTACCACCGACGTTGCGGGTCGGAGCGGCCTGAGCCGGGCTGGCAGCCGGAGCGGTGCGCTGCGGCTCAGCGGAGGCAGCGGCCTTGCTCTGAGACTGCTGAGCAGCAAAGAGCTCATCCTGACGGTTGACATTGGAGTCGGAGAAGCCCGTAGCGATGACGGTGATACGCACCTGATCGCCCAGGGACTCGTCGACAACGGTACCGAAGATGATGTTGGCCTCGGGGTCGACGGCGTTGGCGACAACGTCGGCGGCGTCGCTGATCTCCTGGATGCCCAGGTCCTTGGAACCGGCGATGGAGAGCAGCACGCGCGTGGCACCATCGATGGAGCTCTCGAGCAGCGGGCTGGAGATGGCCTGCTGGGCAGCGTCGACGGCACGAGTATCCCCAGAAGAGGTACCGATACCCATCATGGCGGTACCGGCCTGCTTCATGATGGTCTTAACATCGGCGAAGTCCAGGTTGATGATACCGGGGACGGTGATGAGGTCGGTGATGCCCTGGGTGCCCTGGGAAAGGACGCCATCGGCAATCGCGAAGGCCTCGAGCATGGTGGTCTTCTTCTCGGCGATGTCGAGCAGCTTATCGTTAGGAATGACGATCATGGTGTCGACGCAATCGGAGAGGGTCTTGATGCCCTCCTCGGCGCTCTTCTTACGCTTGCGGCCCTCGAAGGTGAAGGGCTTGGTCACGACGGCGACGGTCAGTGCGCCGACCTCGTTCATCGCGATATCGGCAACGATGGGAGCAGCGCCGGTACCGGTGCCGCCGCCCTCGCCGCAGGTGATAAACACCATGTCGGCGCCAGCGAGCGCCTCGGCGATGTCGTCGCGGGACTCATCGGCAGCCTTGCGGCCAACCTCGGGATTGGCGCCGGCGCCCAGGCCGCGGGTAAGGTCGGTGCCGATGTGCACCTTGATATCGGCATCAGAGATCGCGAGTGCCTGAGCATCGGTGTTGATGGCAACAAACTCGACGCCGCGGATGCCCTCTTCGATCATTCGATTGACCGCGTTGGTACCGCCGCCGCCGACGCCGACCACCTTAATGACGGCAAGGTAGTTGTTGATCTCTGTCTCGTGCATGTCGGTCCTCCGAACAAAGGTTATAGCCATAGCATGGGTCGACCCCTGCGCACATTAACCTTCAGGTTGAAAGTAAATGCAAAGGTAAACCGTATTATGTTTGCACATTATGAACGTATCAGTCAAATAATTGACCGTGAAAACCAAACAAACCAGATAAACGGCGTGGTATGGCCCCTCAACAAAGCATCAACCAGCGCTACGAGGTTGGAGCATTCCTAAATGTGTAGTTGCCCGGAGAGCGCACATTGATATACGTTACGCCCTCTACCTGCGAAAGCAACTTGGTGACTACGCGTTCCTTCTTGGCGATATCGTCCGAATCGCCCAGCGACACCTCAATGCCGTTATTGAGGTTTGCCGAGATGGCTTCGACCGAAGGCGTGGAAATATCCTTGACTTGTTCCAAGAACTCGCTCGAAAAACCACGCACATAATCCAGGCCGGCCTTAACGGCTTTGGAGTTCACCGCCTGGCCGGAAACCGGAGCGACATCCGCCGAGACATCAGTCAATAACACCGCGCCATAATGCTTGGCGAGCGCCAGCGCGGCATCGATTCCGGTCAAGGTATTTGAGCCCTGCCCTGTCGTGATGACGTTGCCCTGGTCGTCCACTTCGACCGACGTCGACAGCGGGGCGATCCAGGTGTCATCGTCTCCGATAGCCCAGGCAAGGTCGTCGGAGCTGATATATGCAATGGCGATAACTTTACGCTCCGTCGGCGTGATGATAAGCGTATGGGGAAACTGGCGCTGGACATCTACGCCCGAGACCCACGGGTTTTGCTTGAGATCCTCGGTAATCTGGTCGGGATCGACGTTAAAAAGCGACGTTCCCTCGGGCAAGTCGATCAGCTGGATAGCATCGTGCTTCGTCACATGCTCGCTGCCTTGAATCTGAATATCAGTGGCAGTAAACAATCCAGAGTTGATCACCACGATGACAACGACGACGAGCACGGCCAAGACGGCCAAAACGCCGCCCACGATTTTGCCTTTGCCTGTAACGACAGAAGCGGCGTCTGATGTTTTATTTGCCATCGCTCCAAGTGAAGATAACGGGTTGAAGCCTTTTATACTCGAAGGCTTCTTGGCGGTAGCCGGCACCGATGTCAGCGAGCGCGGTTTCGATGCGCCCAGCGTGCGGCCTGGACGCGCCGCTTTAGTTCCCGTCGAGGGCTTGGGAGTTGCCATAGGACGGGCAGGCTTGGCGCCCATAACAGGCTTTGACGTCACCGAGGGACGCGAGGACTTTTTTGCGGCCGGACGATTACCGAGCTGCGAGCCGACGACCGGACGACTGGCCTGTCGAGCATGCCCGACAGACTTAGAGTGCGCGACGGTATTGCGTTGAGGTTTGGCAGGCGCGCCGGAACGCCCTCCGGCGCGGCGGAAGGTGGGTTTCGATGCTCTAGAAGCCGAGGAATTTAACTTCCGGTCTGAGCTCGATGCCATACGCCTCCCTCACCTTTCCGTGCACATGTCTGATAACCGCGGCAACGTCATCGGCCGAGGCAGTTCCGTTATTAACGATAAAATTAGCGTGAACGGGCGAAATTTCCGCGCCGCCAATTGAAAAACCCTTTAATCCACAATCCTCGATAAGCTTGCCCACACTCGCATCGGGCGGGTTGCGAAAGACCGACCCGCAGGATGCGCGACCCATGGGCTGCGTACGCTTGCGCCTTGTAAGGTACCGCTCCATGCGCTCGCGAATGTCGGCCTTGGGCGCCGGTTTAAGCTTGAGCACGCACTCGAGGATGATCTCATTGCGGGGAAGGCTACATTCGCGGTAGCCCCAAGAGATCTCGGACCCCGCATAATGCTTGATACCGGATGCCGGGTCAAACGTTACGACATCCTCAACCAGCGAGCCAATCCACTCGGTCCGCGTGCCGGCATTCATAGATATCGCACCGCCGACCGAACCAGGAATGCCAACGGCAAACTCAAGGCCCGAGAGGCTACGCGACAGGGCATCGTTGACCAGGCGCGCAAACATCACGCCCGCACCGACCGTCAGCGTACAACCGTCATCGGCAACAACCGTGCGCTGGAACTCACGTCCGAGCGAAATGACGGCACCGCGATAACCGCCATCGGCAACCAGCAGATTGGAACCCTTGCCGATGATGACCCACGGCACCTGCTCGCGATCGAGCACCGCCACGGCGCGGCGGAGGGCATGATAGCTATGGCACGTCACAAAGAGGTCGGCCTTGCCGCCGATACGATAGCTCGTATGACGCGCAAGGCGCTCGTCCTCGATCACATCCGTGTCGATCATGCCCGAGAGCGCCATGACGGCGTTAAACAGACCCATTAGACTTAAGCGTCTTTCTTGGCAGTCAGATACTCAATGAACTCGGGACCGACGGTCGTAACGTCGCCGGCACCCATGGTGAGCAGCAGGTCGCCCTCGCCCACCATCTGCTCGAGCTCCTGATTGAGCTCAAGACGGCTGGAGCAGTACACGACCTCCTTGCCAGGATGCTTGGCGCGCACGGTATCGGCGAGCATCTTAGAGGTGACACCCGGAATGGGCATCTCGCCAGCCGAGAACACATCAATCAGCAGCAGTTTATCGGCATTGGCAAATGCATCGGCAAAGTCGTCGCACAGGGCCTGCAGGCGCGAATAGCGGTGCGGCTGGAACACGACGTCGACGTGCTTGTAACCCAGCGACGAAGCGGCAGCAAGCGTCGCCTTGATCTCGGTGGGGTGATGGCCGTAATCATCGACCACGGTGATGCCATCGATATCGCCCACGTGGGTAAAGCGACGGCGGACGCCCTCAAAGCTCGAGAGCGCCTTGGCGGCGGCGTCGATGTCAAGGCCCAGGACATGGGCGACGGTGAGCACCGCCGTGGCGTTGAGCATGTTGTGGCGACCGGGATTGCTCTTGATCTCCACAGCGCGCTCAGTGCCGTCCTCAAAGCGAACGATAAAGTCACTCTGGATGCCCTTGACATCCGGGTGCATGCAGACGATGTCGTTGCTCTCGGCAAAGCCGTAGGAAAGCACGTGACGGCCCGTCGACTTGGCGAGCTCGACCAGATGCGGGTCCTCACCGCAGACGATGACGGTGCCGTCCTCGCCCACCAGGCTCATGAATTTGGCGAAAGTTGCCTCGATCTCCTCGATACCCGAGTAGTGATCGAGGTGGTCGGCCTCGACGTTGGTCACAATGACTACGTTGGGGTTCAGGAACAGGAAGGAGCTGTCGGACTCGTCGGCCTCGGCGACAAAGTAGTCGCCCGAGCCGTTCTTGCCGTTCGTGTCATAGCCCTCGACGATGCCACCGATCAGGAAGCTCGGATCCAGACCCATGCGGTCGAGCATGGTGGCACACATCGAAGACGTGGTGGTCTTGCCATGCGTGCCGGCAACAGCGACGGTGGTGTAGCCGTGGCCCAAAGCAGAGAGCATCTTGGCACGGGGCCACACGGGAATACCAAGCTCGCGAGCGCGCACGAGTTCAGGGTTGGACTCCGGAATAGCGGTGGAGACAACAACCACGTCGGGCTTGACCTCGTCGATCGTGGCGGCCTCATGGCCCACATGCACCTTCACACCAGCGCGGGTAAGCTGGCGGATATAACGTGACGTCTTAAGGTCGGAGCCGGTAACGGCATAACCGCGCTCGTGCAGAACAAGGGCGATGCCGCTCATGCCGGCGCCGCCGATACCGATAAAGTGGGCGCTCTTAAACTCGGGCGCGGAGGTTGCAGTCTGGGAATCAGCCATGTGCTCGTGTACTCCTTGCGTAAACACTGCCTGTAACCCGTTAACTGTACCGCACCTACCGCATCAGCGCGAGGGCGACCGAAGATATCCCGTCTAACTAACGCAAACCCTCTACCGCATCCGCCAGAAGAGCGGCGGCTCTATCCTGAGCCAGACCACGCGCCGCCTGACGCATGGCGTCGCGCGCCGCCGCGTCATCGACCAGGTGCAGCAGCTCATCGGCAAAGGCAGAACCGTCGATATCGGCATCGGCGCAGAGCACGCCGGCCCCGGCGTCGACCAGATAACGAGCATTGGTGGTTTGGTGGTCGGCCGTCGCATGCGGATACGGCACGAGCACCGAGGGCACGGCGAGCGCAGCGATCTCGGCCACGCTCGATGCACCCGAACGCGAGAGCACCAAATCGGCAGCAGCCAGCATATCGCCCATGTTGTCGATGTAAGGCTGGACGCGGTAACGCTTCGCCTCCTCGGGCGTCAGCGCCAAAGCGCGCTCGGTCTCCTCAAAGCCGTCGGCACCCGTCGAATGCAACACATAGAGGTTCTTGCGCGAAAGCAGCTCATTTTTGAGCGAAGTCACGCGCTCGTTGAGGTGCTGGGCGCCAAGTGAACCGCCAAAGACGAGCAGCAGCGTAGCGTCCTCGGGAACGCCAAGTGCCTTGCGGCCACGAGCGCGATCGCCCTCGATCACCGAGCGACGTACGGGGTTGCCGGTCATGAGCACGTGGTCAGGGTCACCTTCGCGCTCAAAGACCGAACGCGCTGCCGGCACCGAGATGCACACGCGGGCGGCGTGGGAGTTCATCATCTTGTTGGCCAGGCCCGGAACAGAGTTCTGCTCATGCAGCAGATACGGAACGCCTGCGCCCTTGCACCACCCCAGCAGCGGAACCTCGACATAGGCACCAAAACCGATGGCGGCATCGGGCTTGCCGACCTTTGAGAAATGATTGGCGAGCGCACGCTTGGCCTTATTGACACGCCACAGCGAGGTCAGCGCCGTCCAAGGACGGGAGCGGTCGAAGCCCGTGACCGTAATGGGCACAAAATCAAACCCAGCCTCGGGGACCAAACGACCCTCGAGCTTGCGCGACTGGCCCACGAACACAACGTGGTGGCCACGGTCACGCAGTTCTTCGGCCAAGGCGAGCGCGGGGTTGATGTGTCCTGCCGTGCCGCCGGCTGCAATAGCAACGGTCATTTTATCGGTCATGGTAGTCCCTTCGTACACGCGGTCCCTGGTCGTCGGTGCGCAGACGCGCCGACGGGTCCGAGTTCAAATCGATTCGATTATATCCGCCGCCCGCGTTGCGAGGGCTGGGGCGCTGCGGACGACCTTGCGGAGCCGTTCGCGAGCGTGGACGAGCTGCCGGCTCGGATGCAGAACCATCCAGAACGGTAAAGCCGCTACGCGAAGGTCGTTCACCGCGCACATGGGCCACGCCGGCGGTGCTCTCGTCCATAACGGCAAAGCTCTCACGGCGGCGGTCATACTCATCGCGGCGGGCGCTCTCGTACGAAACGCGCAGGATCAACCCGGCAAGCATAAGCGACACAATAATCGACGAACCGCCGTAGCTAATAAACGGCAACGGTTTGCCCGTCATGGGAAACACGTTGAGGATGCCCAGCGCGTTAATCAAAAACTGCACCGCGAGAATGACCGCGGAGCCAGACGCCATAAGCGCGCCCCGACGATCGGTCGCCTGCTCGGCAATGCGAAACGCCGAGTAGATCAGCATCGCAAACACCAAGAAGAACAGCACGGTTCCGACAAAGCCGACTTCCTCGCCAATGATGGCCAGGATGTAGTCATTGTGCGCCTCGGGCAGATACGAGTACTTCATGGTTGAGTTGCCGATGCCACGGCCGAACAGACCGCCCGAAGCAAAGGCCATGATGGCAAGCGTGGCCTGATAGCCGTCACCATACTCGTCAGCCCAAGGGTTCAAGGCAACCTGAATACGCACCATACGGTACGGCTCTGCGACAAGTGCAATCACGATCACGAGAATGCCGAAGATTAGCACGCCGATGATAAATCTCGGGTCGAGACCCGCAAACAACGCCATGCACATGAGGGTCAACAGGATGATCAGGACAGTACCGAAATCGGGCTGGATAAAGATCAGAAAGAGCGAAATACCCAGGTAGATGCCCATCTTGCGAAGGAATTCGTTGATGTTGCCACCGGGCGAAAAGAAGCGATCAAGCATGATGGCCGAATACGCAATGGCAAATGGCTTTAAAAACTCGGAAGGCTGGAACTGAATACCGGCGATGTTGAGCCAGCGCGTGGCGCCACGGCTGCCGCTGCCCACCAAGAACACCAGAAACAGTAGCCCTATCATGCCGATAAGGAAGATCCTAAGCACATCCTCCCCAAACCAGCTGTCCGGCAAAACGCGCACGATGGCAATCAGCGCCAGAACACCAACCACGGCAAACGCGGCCTGTCGACCCAGGAAAAACGTCGCCGAGCCATTCTCGTGCAGCGCCTCGACCGAAGACGCCGAGTACACCATCAGCAGACCAAAGCACACCAAAGTAAACAGGCAGGCCATAAATATCAGACGGGGGCGCATGATGCGGGCGGGAACGCCGGCAATATAGCGTTCGCTAAACGACTGCCTGCCACGACCGGAACGCGGTGTGCTGCGCCGCGAGGAAGCACGGTCCGAGTCGGGCCTCCTCATACCTTGTCGGGGGCTCTCCTCTCTCACCGGCAACCCCTATTCCATTTGCGATTTCGCTGCAGCGGCAAGCTGAGCCACGTAGTCCTTAAACACGCGGCCGCGCTCCTCATAGCCCGAGAACTCATCGAACGAAGAGCAGGCAGGAGAAAGTAAGATCACGTCGCCACGGCTCGACAGCGAACGGGCAACGTCCACGGCATCGCGTAGGTCATCCGCTTGGGCGATATCCACATCGCCATCGACATCGGCCTCGTCCATAGCGGCGGTAAAGCGCTCGCGCGCATCGCCAAAGCAGACGACCGAGCGCACGTTATCCATAACGACGCGCGCGAAGTCCGTGAGCGGCGTGCCCTTATCGTGGCCGCCGAGCAGCAAGATCACGTTGTCATCGGGAAATGCCGTCAGTGCCTTCTCGACCGCGTCGGTGTTGGTCGCCTTGGAATCGTTGACGTAGCGCACTCCGTCAATCTCGCCGCACGGCTCCACGCGGTGCTCGAGCGGCTGGAACGAGGCCAGACCGCGGCAAATGCCCTCGGGATTGGCACCGACGGCCAGGACAGCCGTGGCAGCGCACAGGGCATTGATAACATTATGATGGCCCGAGATCTTGAGCTCGGATGTAGCGATGAGCGGGGTCTCGACGCCCTTCAGGCGCACGATCATCTTGCCATCGCGCACAAAGGCGACATCCTCACCCTCTGGCTCGTCAAAGGCAACCTTGCAGATGCGACGACCCGGCGTGTAGATGTACTCATCGAACTCGTGAATGCCGGCGTCTTCGACGTCGACGACCACCAGATCGTCATCGACCATATTGTCAAACAGTTTGATCTTGGCAAGCGCATAGTTCTTATGGCTCTTATGCCAGCCCAAGTGGTCGGGAGTGATGTTGAGCAGCACCGCCACGCGAGGGTGGAGCTCGGTGGTCGTAGCAATCTGATAGCTCGAGAGCTCAGCCACAAACCACTCGTTGTGGGCTCGGCCGTCAATCTCGTTGATAGGCGGCTCACCGATGTTGCCGACAGCTACACTGGCCTCACCGGAAGCCTTGAGCAGATAATCGGTCAGCGACGTGGTGGTCGTCTTGCCGTTGGTGCCCGTGATGGCAATCCAGTTATCGGGCGACAGGCGATAGGCAAACTCGGGCTCACCCATAATCTGGGCGGCATGCTCGCGCCCGGCCTTAAAGAAGCCCGAGAACTCCGAGATGCCCGGGCACGTCACGCATACGTCATAGGCGCCCTCGACCTGTTCGGTCCCATAGACAAACGACGCACCAGCAGCCTCGAGCGCACGCGTGGCGTCATTGGGCTCAGAGGTGCCGCCGCCATACACGGTAACGGCGCTTACGCGCTCTGGATGTGCCAGCGCCCAGCGGGCGACATCGAGACCGGATTTGCCCTGACCCAAAACGAGCAGGCTAAAGACATCAGCAAGAGGCATGAAAGACCACTATCCCAACTGGAAGAACAGAGCAAGGCCAACGGCACCAAATGCCGCAGCGATAATCCAAAAACGGATGACGACCTTGGTCTCGGCCCAACCCTTCTTTTCGAAATGATGATGGATGGGCGCCATAAGGAAGACGCGCTTGTGCGTAAAGTGGAAGTAGACAACCTGAATCATGACCGACAGGGTCTCAACGATAAACAGGCCACCGATGATGAGGGAGACGACCTCGGTGTTAGTCATGATGGACGTACAGGCAAACGCGGCGCCCAGAGCAAGCGAGCCGGTATCACCCATAAAGATGCTCGCCGGATAGCAGTTGAACCACAGAAAGCCCAGGCAGGCACCGGCACACGCGGTGCAGAAGATGGACAGGTTCACGTCTCCGTGCAAAAACGCCATGGCAGCCATGGCGAGCATGGCGATCATGGAGGTGCCGCCAGCAAGACCGTCAAGGCCATCGGTCAAGTTCACGGCATTAGAAAGACCGGCAATCATCAGCCAGCAAAAGACAATATAGAGCCACGGGAACGAATAGCCGCAGATGGTAGTCGAAAGCACGCCAAGGTCAATCGTCAACCCACCGGGAAAACGAATCTCGGGGGCGACGCCGCACCAGTTGACGGCAAGCACCGTAAAGGTGACACAGATAATGGTTAGGCCGATCATCTTGGCATGAGGCGTCAGACCGAGCGAGCGCCCATGCGTAACGGAGGTCAGGTCGTCGATCAGGCCCAGCACACCGGTCGCCAGCGTGGCGAGCAGCACGAGCACGAGCTCGGTGGTGAGCTTTCCCATCAGCAGGCAGGTCAGCGAGATCGCGACGAGGATGACAACACCACCCATGGTGGGCGTTCCCTGCTTAACCAAATGACGCTTGGGGCCGTCGGCACGAACCTGCTGGCCGATACCCTCGACCTTGAGCAGCTTAATCCACCACGGCATGAGCAGCAGCGCAATGGCTGCGGCGATGCCAAGCCCCAAAAAAGCCTGATACGTTGGATACGAGGGATTGCCGAACATGGGCTAGCACACACCTTCCACAAAGCGGTCGAGCTCAACAAAGCGGGAACCCTTGACCAGTACAACATCATGTTTTTCAAGCGCGCCGCCCATGCGGTCGAGCACCTGCTGATAATCGGAGAACACCTGGATGCGGTCCTCGTCCATGCCCATCATGCGCGCGGCATCGGCCATAAGCTGGGCCAGCTCACCACCCACGCACGCCAGCATGTCGAGCTTCTTGGCGGCGGCATAGGCGCCCACGAGCTCATGCATGCGAGGAGCCTCATCGCCCATCTCGCCCATCTCGCCCAGGATCGCCATGCGAGACCCCGTGCATGAAAGCGAGCACAGCAGATCGAGGCCGGCTGCCATCGATTCGGCGCTGGCGTTATAGGAATCGTCGATGATGCGTGCACCGCTCTTGGCGCGCTTGATCTCCTGGCGGTGCCCGGTGATCGTAAGACCCCTAAAGGCAGCATCGATCTGCTCGGGCGTCACGCCCAGGCGATAGGCAACCGCGGCGGCCTTAACGGCATTAGGAACGGACTGCACGCCGGGGATGGCAAGCATGGTATCGATTGTCTCGCCCTGACCAAAATCGAGCGTAAAGACCGGACGGCCCTCGTCATCAACGCGAACGTCGCGGGCGCGGACCTCATCATCGTCAGAGACACCGGCCAGCATCACGTCGATACCAGCAGGCCGGGCGAACGTATCGCGAATGAACGGCGTAAAATCGTCCTCGCCGCCCAAAACCAGCAGCGGCAAATAGTCGCCGGCGGCGCACATGCCCTGGACAATCTCGGCCTTAGCGCGGGCGATGTTCTCGCGGCTGCCCAAAATGCCGATATGAGAGGTGCCGATCTTGCTCACGATGGCAAGGTTGGGATTGGCGGACTGGGACAGGCGCTCGATCTCGTGGAAATGGTTCATGCCCATCTCGAGCACCAGGACCTCGGTATCGGCCGGAGCGGAAAGCACCGTGAGCGGCATGCCGATCAGGTTATTGAAATTGCCCTTGGTGGCCCAGACACGATAGCGCTTGGCGAGCACAGCGGCGAGAACGTCCTTGGTCGTCGTCTTGCCGATGGAACCGGTAATGCCAACGACCAGGCAGCCAAGCTCCAGGCGATACGCGTGCGCCAAACGCAGCAGAAACTCCTCGGGATCATCGGTCAGCAAGATGGCACAGCCCTTGTCCTGCGCCAGCGAGACCAGCTCGGCCTCGGGCTCACGCGTCATCACGACGGCGCCGGCACCCGACTGGACGGCACGGGAAGCAAAATCATTGCCGTCGACGTTTTCACCGGGAAAGGCGACGAAAATCGTCCCTTCCTCGACCTGGCGCGAGTCGATAACGCACCCGCGGCATACCCGATCGACTTCTCCCGTCACGGTTCGGGCCCCTGTTGCGGCCGCGAGGTTGTTGACGGCGATCTCTATCATTGCAGCTCCCCTGTAAACCTAAATAATGCTATCGGCGTATTGTATCCCAGCGCCGCGCATGCGTGGTGCAGGGCATGTGAACACCCCTCATATGGGACAACAAACCACGCCCCAAAGATTGTAACCCCCTACTTCGTGTGTGGGATACCCAGCACGTCGAGCGCGTTGGCCATAATGGACTGGAACGGCACCGCAGCGGCATCTGAGCCGCTCGGCGTTCCGTCGAGCGTGATATAGCACAGTACCTTGGGCGATTGTGCCGGTGCAAAGCCCATAAAGGACGACATGTAGTTCTCCTTGAGGTAGCCGCCGTTCTCGTCGGCACGTTCGGCCGTACCGGTCTTACCCGCCACGTCATAGCCGTCAACCGCGCCGCCAACGCCCGTTCCCTCCGACACGACCGTCTGCATGCACGATGTCACCTGGGATGCGGCGTCCTCCGAAATCGCGCGCTCGCCTTCGCCCCAGTCCCTCTCGTCGCCTTTGCTGGACTTATAGAAGTGCGGGGTCATCATCACGCCGCCGTTGGCGATGCCGCCCACGGCACGTGCGATCTCAATCGGCGAGACAGACAGCGCCTGTCCAAAGCTCATCGAGCCCAGCGTGGCGCCGTCATACTGGTCACGCTCCTTGACGATGCCCAGGCTCTCGCCCGGAAAATCGACACCAGAGCTGTGACCGATGCCCCACTTGTCCACATAGGCGGCAAAGTCGTCGGCACCGATCTTGCGCCCCACCAGGACAAATCCCACGTTGGACGAACGGCGCATCATCTCGCGCACATCCATGGTCATGGCGTAGTCGCGCTTGTCGGCATCGGTGACGGTATCGTCGCCCACCTTGATGCTCGCCGGCACCTCAAACGACGTACTCGACCGCACGACACCCAAGTCGAAGCCGGCGCCCGCCACGAGCGTCTTAAAGACCGAGCCGGGCTCGTAGGCGTCGGTGACCAGGCGCAGGTTCATATCCTCGGTCTTGGCGTTTTCCAAATTGGTCTGGTCGTAGGTCGGATACGAGCAGGCTGCCAAGATCTCGCCTGTCGTAGGATCGGTGACCAGCGCCGAGCCGTTCTTGGCCTTTGTCTTCTCGACAGCCTCTGCCAGGGCATCCTCGGCCGCACGCTGGATATTGACGTCGAGCGTCGTCACGAGATCAACGCCGTCGACCGCAGCCACCTTTTTATAGGCACCGCCCGCGATATAGCTGCCGTCCCTCGCGCGCTCGCGTACGAGAGAACCGTTCGTGCCGGTCAAAAGCTTGTTGTATTGCTTTTCGAGACCCGTCAAGCCGTCGTTGTCTACATTCACTACACCCAGCACCTGCGATGCCAGATTGCCGTATGGATATACGCGCTTCATGGCCTGCTCAAAAAGCACGCCGGGCAGGTTCTTCTTCTCCAGCGCCGCAGCGTCGTCTTCGTCCACCTGACGCTTGATATACACCCAGGTTCCATCGGACTCAACGAGCTTGCGGCAGGTCTTTTTATCGATTCCAGTTGCCTTGACCAGCGCCGACACCGTCTTGTCAACATCCTCGACAAGCTGGGGGTTCACGGCGATGTTGCGACATTCGACCGACGACGCCAGCACGTTACCGTTGCGGTCGTAGATGGTGCCACGTTTGGCATAGAGGGTCTGCGCAAGCAGGCGGCGCGCATCGGCACGCTCGCGCAGTTTATCGGCTTCGACAATTTGATAGCCGGCAAGGCGAAAGACGCCCAAGCCCAAGCCAAGCCCAATGAAGCCCATGACGGCTTTGCGGCGAGGCAGAGGCGTGCCCGTGAGCCATTCGGTCGACGAACTCTTGCGCGACCTGGTGTTATGCACTTGAGGGCCGCCCGAGCCGCGAAGTCGCGACGCCGGGTCGTTGCCACGGGACTGCCCGGCGTTGTAAGATTGCCGACCCGTTCCTTGATAACCAGAACGTCCCCGCGACGAGGGACGTCCAGAACCGCGGCCTCCATCGGAACCGCGGCGATAGTCATTTGTCATACTCAGCTACCGTCTTGCTACTGAGCGGTCGCGGTCGCGTTGGCGCCCGCGGCTGCATCCTGCGAAAAGTCAAGTGTAACGCTCTCGCTGGGCTCCACCATGCCGTAAGCGCCCGCAAGGTCGCGAATGCGCGTGTCGGCGCCATAGACCGAATGCATGACCTCCAGGTCGGAGCTCTCATCGGTCGCCTTTTCGAGCGTGTTGGCAAGCTCGGCGTTGCTGTTGAGCACCTGGGCCGTAACGCCGGCGAGCGCCACGCGGGCGACGCCGATCGTCATGAAGATGGCCGCAATGATGCAAAACGTTTTAAGAACGCTCATGAAAACCGGGCTTACCGCCTGGTTTGCCTGACGGCCCGCGCCCGTGTAGACATCAAAGCGCGGCGTGCGCTGCTCACGGGGAGCAACGGGGGCCTGCGGCGTCTCACGATAGGCGGGCATGGCGTTCATATCATAGGCGAGTGCTGCGCTTGAAGTGTTGTAGCCCATGATATGCCGCCTCCCATCCCGAGTACGTTGGTAGTGTGTTTAAGCTTCGTTTATGGTGCGAGCGGGAGGTCCAATATCGCGCGGTCGTGACTACAGACGCTGCGCCACGCGGATTTTGGCTGATCTCGCCCGAGGGTTGCGCTCAACCTCATCAGGCTGGGCAACCAAGGGTTTGCGGGTGATGACCTTGAGTATCGGCACGTTGCCGCACACGCACACCGGAATCTCCGGCGGACACGTGCACCCCTGGCTCATCTCCTTAAAGTGGTTCTTTACGATACGGTCCTCGAGCGAGTGATACGAGATGACGCAGATACGTCCGCCCGGGTTGAGCCACCTGGTGGCGGCATCAAGCCCTCGTTCGAGCACATCGAGCTCGTGATTGACCTCGATGCGAATGGCCTGGAAACTTTTCTTGGCCGGGTGTCCGCCATGCCGACGAGCGGCAGCCGGGATACCCGCCTTGATGATCTCGACAAATTGGCCGGTGGTTTCGATCGATTCTTGCTCGCGGCGGCGCACGATCTCGCGCGCGATCTGCGAGGCGAACTTCTCTTCGCCGTAGACGCGTAGAATCCGGGCGAGGTCGTGTTCGTTATAGGTGTTGATGACCTCAGCTGCGTTTAAGGTGTTATTGCCCGGATCCATCCGCATGTCCAATGGGGCGTCCTCGTTATACGAAAAGCCCCTGCCAGGGATATCGAGTTGCGGTGACGAAACGCCCAAATCGAACAGGAAGCCATCGACCCCGGGCACCTCGGCCGAGCAAAGCAGCTCGTCCAAGTCGCCGAAGTTGCCCTTCAGCAGCTGGTGCGGAACGCCGGGAACCTCGCGGTCCAGACGGGCGCCAGCGGCCTCGAGGGCCATGTCGTCCTGATCGACGCCGAGCAAAAGGCCCGTCTCCCCCACCTGTGCGGCCATCTTTACCGAATGGCCGGCACCGCCAAGGGTGCAATCGCAGACAACGGAGCCGCTCTTTAGCTGCAGCGACTCAAGCACTTCGCCGAGCATGACAGGTTCATGCCGATATTCTTGTGTCAAGATCCCACGCTCCATCCGTTACCCGTGCCTTGCCCTTACGAGAAGAAGAGGTCCAGCAGGGCCTCATCGTCATCGTCCTCATCGGCCGCGGCGCGATCCCAAACCTCAAGGTGGTCGTAGTTGCCCACAACCGTGACCTCGCGGTCGAGGTTCGCCTGCTTGCGGAGAGACTCAGAAAGACCGATACGACCCGCGCTGTCCACATCCATCGACGTGGTGCGCTTGTTGATCGCCCTCATGAGCTTCTGGTCGTTGATGTCGCGCGGGTTAAAACCCTCGTGGCCCTCACGACCCGCGAAGAGTCCTTCGACCCACTTATCGAAGGCCTCGGCAGAGAACACGTACAGAGCATCGACATCCAGGGCTTTGAACACGCGAACGTGCTCTCCAAGCTCCTCGCGAAGGGGTGCAGGCAGGGACAGACGACCTTTTGCATCGAGATTGCGCTCGTATGCACCAGTCATTCCCATGTGCGCCCTCCCCTCGGTTACTCAGATGGCACGTACGCGGGGAACCACCCCGCCTGTCGACGTCATCAATAATATGGGGAATCGCCCCATTTTTCAACACCTTTCCCCATCCCTTCCCCCACCCCGCCCCATCACTCCACACCCAATATGCTGTAAAACACCCCCGAGCATATGTTCGAAAACACAATATGTTGTGTTTGCAGCAAAGCCGCGATGCCACCTGTAGAACCACGCCCGCGAACCTCAACCTTCAAGTTGACCTTGAGGCGATTTTTACGTCCCTTTACACGCCGTTCACATCGCCCCCAAACTCCCCCACCCACGGCGCACACGGCCCACCACCGCGTCGGTGTCTGGCGAAAAATGGGACGGGCCCCAGATTGCCCATGCGCGCAAAAGTGCGTCGCGACAATCTGGGGCCCGTCCCCCTTAATATTTATAAATATGCAGGTCAGCGAGGTTGCTAGCGATGTGCCAGCGGATGCGCCGCCAGATAGACCTCGGTCAGTTGCGTGCGGTCGACATGCGTGTAGACCTGCGTGGTCGATATATCGGCATGTCCCAAGATCTCCTGCAGCACACGGAGGTCTGCGCCGCCCGCAAGCATATGGGTGGCAAAGGAGTGACGCAGCGTATGGGGATGGAGTCCCACCAGTCCCACCTGGTGCCCGTAGCGCTCACAGATGGCATGGATGCCCTGGCGCGACAGACGGCGGCCGTTCTTATTTAAAAAGACCGCCGAGGTCTCGGTTCCGCGGGAATGGGCCGCCAAGCGAGAACGCCCCTCAGTTACATAGAGCGTCAGAGCTCGCGCCGCGCTTCCCACCAGCGGGGACAGGCGTTCCTTTGAGCCCTTACCGCGAACGAGCACAAAGCCATCGTCGATATGGATATCGCCCACATCGAGCCCCACCAACTCGCTCACACGCAAACCGCATCCGTAGAGCACTTCCAAGATGGCATGGTCGCGCAAGCCCATCTCGCCCTCGGGGAAGTCTTGATCGAGCAGCGCCGAGACATCCTCCACCGATAGATACTCCGGCAAACGCTCAGCCTTTTTAGGCAGGCGCAACGCCGCCGTTGGATTTTGGGCCACAGCCCCATCGCGCACCAAAAAGGCATGCAGGCCCTTCACTGCCGCAAGCGCACGCTCCACCGAGGCATCGGAATAGCCCCCATCGCGACGGTCGGCGACAAAGCCCTCCACGACCTGACGGGTCACCTCTTCAAAAGACACAATACCCGCCCGCTCCAGATAGGCGCAGTACGTCGTCAGGTCACGACGATAGGCCGCAATCGTGTTGCGCGCCAAACCCCGCTCGACCGCGAGGTAATCGAGATACTCCCCCGCCGCCACGGCGAGCGACGAGGGAGTAGCTTCGGTATGTTCTTTGTTCGCCGGCACCCTTAGTCCGTAGCGAGGTTCATGGGCGTCACCTGCAGGCGATCGACACCCTCGTGCTGACCGATCGAGGCACGCACGAACTCTCGGAACAGCGGCTGCGGGTTGGTCGGGCGGCTCTTGAACTCGGGGTGAGCCTGGGTTGCCACATACCACGGATGCACGTCGCGCGGCAGCTCGACCATCTCGACCAGGCGCTCGTCGGGCGACAGACCCGAGATAACCAAGCCGGCGTCCTCGAGCTGGTCACGGAAAGCGTTGTTGAACTCAAAGCGGTGACGGTGACGCTCGTAGACGAGTTCCTCGCCATATGCCTCGCGAGCAAGGGTATCGGCGGCGAGCTTGCACGGATAGGCGCCCAGGCGCATGGTGCCGCCCTTCTCGGTCACGTCCTCCTGCGAGCTCATCAGATCGATGACGCTATACGGACCGTCCGGATCAAACTCGGAGGAGCTGGCACCGGCAAGGCCAACGACATTGCGGGCGAACTCGCACACGGCCACCTGCATACCCAGGCAAATGCCCAGATACGGAATCTTGTGCTCACGGGCAAACTCGGCCGCGAGGATTTTGCCCTCCAGGGCGCGCTTGCCAAAGCCGCCGGGAACCAGGATGCCCGAGGCGTCGCCCAGAACCACGGAGACATTCTGCTCGTCGAGGCTCTCGCCGTCGACCAGCTGGACGTCCACATGGCGATCGTAGAAGACGCCCGCATGGTGCAGGGCCTCGATAACCGACAGGTACGCATCGGGCAGCTGCGTGTACTTACCCACGACGGCGATCTTCACCTTGTCGGCGTGATGGTTGGCGTGATTCTGTTTGCGCAGGAACTCGTTCCACTCGGTCATGTCGCGCTCACGCGGGTCCAGACCCAGGCGCTCGCAAATGCGCAGGTCAAAGTCCTGCTCGGCAAGCAGCTGCGGAACATCGTAAATGCTCGCGCAGTCCTCGTTGGTAAAGACGCAATCGGTGTCGACATCGCAGAAGCTTGCGATCTTTCCGCGGATAGCGTCATCGATATGGTGATCGGAGCGCAGCACGATAATGTCGGGTTGGATGCCAAAGCTGCGGAGCTCCTTGACAGAATGCTGCGTGGGCTTGGTCTTGACCTCGTGGGCGGCGGCGATATAGGGAACGAGCGACACATGGATGTAGCAGACGTTCTCGGGGCCGGCCTCCTTGCGGTACTGGCGGATGGCCTCAACAAACGGCTGCGACTCGATGTCGCCGATCGTGCCGCCCAGCTCGGTGATGACTACATCGGAGCCGGTCTGCTCCTCGATGCGACGGAACTTGTCCTTAATGGCATTGGTGACGTGAGGAATCACCTGCACGGTACCGCCCAAAAAGTCGCCGCGACGCTCGCGGGCGATTAGGCTTTTGTAGATGGCACCGGTCGTAAAGTTGGAATCGCGGGTCAGGTTCTCATCAATAAAGCGCTCGTAATGACCCAGGTCCAGGTCGGACTCGTAACCGTCCTCGGTTACAAAGACCTCACCATGCTGGAACGGGCTCATGGTACCGGGGTCGACGTTCAGATACGGGTCGGCCTTCTGCATCGTTACTTTGTAGCCACGCGACTTGAGCAGACGGCCCAGCGAGGCCGCGGTGATACCCTTGCCCAGGGACGAAACCACGCCACCGGTTACGAACACATGCTTGGTCATATTGAGTTACCTGCACTTCCCGTAGAAGTTGTTTATCCACATCTTACGGGTCTTCATTGTAATACTCGCGCCGCGGACCGTTCGCAATTTTTCTCGCATGCGATTGCATTTCTCAATCTTGAAACAAAACGCCGCCCAGTTTCCCAAGCGGCGTCGCTATGGCAAGGGTTACATGCTGCTATCGATCAGCAACCTCGCCCTCGAGCATTTCTTGAACGAGCATGCCGGTACGGACACCCTCAAGATACCACTTGCCATGTTCGGTGAGGCAAATGCCATTTGCAAGCTGACCGCCGTCGTCGCTATAACGCGAGACGACAACAATCATGCCTTCGGAATCCAAGCGATCGATTGCGGCGCGGGCACGATACGGCGAAACCCCCACGCGCTCGGCAAGCGTTTTGCGCGAGAAACCATACGGCCCGCCATTGTCTTCGGTTTGCTGGTCGATCTCCATCAACACCAGCACCTCGACACGCTTCATATCGTTGACACTCGCACGACCCTTGCCCGCCATAGCAGCCTCCTCAAACCGAGCACGGGCATCGCCTGCACCGTGCACGACCGGCACACCCCACGATGGCCGGCAACATCCATCATGCGGCATCCCCCGCAAAGGATGAAACAGTTAGCGTTATTGTATACCGCGCAAATCGCTTATAGGCAGGTAAACGGGCTAATTTTAGGTTAAACGGTGGCTTTGTTGATAAAAGGGGCACACCGAATGTATATCCGATGCGCCCCTTTCAGACCAATTTATCCAGGTTTAGCGGTGGAAGAAACCGCGGCGCTCAAACTTGGGCTCGCAGCACACGTTGATACCCAGTTTGCGCAGTACCGTCTCGTCCGTCGGCGAGATAATCACGCTAAAGAAGGCATCGCAACCGCGCAGCTGCTCCAGGCCCGAAAGGACGCGAGCGGCCGTCTCACTCGTGGCCGAGGTGATCGACAGCGCCATAAGCGTCTCGTCGGTATGGAGGCGAGGGTTTTTGCTACCCAGGAAATGCGTCTTGAGCTTGCTGATGGGCTCAATCGCCTCGTCGCTGATGACTTCGAGCTCTAGGTCCACGCCCGAGACATGCTTGAGAGCGTTCATGATCAGCGAGCTCGCGGCACCCAGGCGCGTTGAGGTCTTACCGGTCACCACAGAACCGTCCGGCATGACCATGGCACCCACGGGACCACCCGTCAGCTGCTCCCTGGTGAGGGCCGCCGAGCGCGCCGGTGAGTAGTTCTTATCGATGCCGGCTTTCTTCATAATAATCTTGAGACGGTCGACTTGCTCATCGCCCACGCCGGTACGGCGCACATTTTCGACCGCGGTAAAGTAGCGGCGGACGATCTCCATCTTGGAAGCGTCGCGGCAGGCATCGTCATCGGTGATGGCAAAGCCGACCATATTGACGCCCATGTCCGTAGGGCTCTGGTAGGGGCTCTTGCCCAGGATCTTTTCCATCAGGGCACGGACTACCGGGAAGGCCTCGACGTCGCGGTTGTAGTTGACCGTGGTCTTGTTGTAGGCCTCAAGGTGGAACGAATCGATGATATTGGCGTCGTCGAGGTCAGCCGTGGCGGCCTCGTAGGCAATATTGACCGGATGCGTCAGAGGAAGATTCCAGACCGGGAAGGTCTCAAACTTGGCATAGCCGGCGGCGGTACCGTGCTTATGCTCGTGATACAGCTGCGAGAGGCAAGTGGCGAGCTTGCCCGAGCCGGGGCCGGGTGCCGTCACGACAACGAGCGGACGCGTGGTCTCGACGAACTCGTTCTTGCCGTAGCCATCGTCGGACACGATCAGATCGACATCGTGCGGATACCCCTCGATGGGATAGTGCAGCTTGGCGGGAATACCGAGCGCGTTCAGGCGGTTGCGGAACACATCGGCAGCAGGCTGGCCGGCGTACTGGGTGATAACCACAGCCGCGACGGCAAAGCCGTTGCCGCGGAACAGGTCAACCAGGCGCAAAACGTCCTCGTCATAGGTAATGCCCAGGTCACCGCGAGCCTTGTTCTTCTCGATGTGGTTCGCGTTAATGGCGATGATGACCTCGACGTCGTCGGCTATGCTCTTGAGCATGCGAAACTTGCTATCCGGCTCAAAACCCGGCAGCACGCGGCTCGCGTGATAGTCGTCAAACAGCTTGCCGCCAAACTCCAAATACAGCTTGCCGCCAAACTGCGAGATGCGCTCCTTAATGTGAGCAGCCTGCAGCTCGATATACTTCGCATTGTCGAAACCCTGGCGCATATATGGCTCCCGTCCCGTTTCCATTTAATGTTCTAGGCGATTATAACGGAGCCCGCCCTCCCCGATACCCAAACCATCAACAGGCACCAACCAAACACGCCTACCGCAACCACCGGGGACCCGGGGTAGCTCATTTGGGACGGGAAAGAAGTCACTCGGCACCAACGATGAATACGTCGCAGGCAGAGCCAAACCCAACGAGCACCCGCCAGAACGAGCAAGCAGCCCCCTGCACCAACAATGGCAACGCCGCAGGTTGAGCATAAGTCAGCGAAAGCCCGCCAGAGTAGGCAAGGTGCCCCCGCACCAACAATGGAAAGCGCCGCAGGCAGAGGACGGACAGCGAGCGCCGTCCAGGACGTACAAGTTGGCATGAAAAAGGCAAGGCATAGACCTTTTGGTCATGCTTTACCTTTTGAATGACAAATTGTCGTCCTGGGCGGCGCGCAGCGTCAACTGGTTGCGCGGTTCGTAGAACCGCGCAACATAAGAGCGCCCCCTCCCGCGCACGGAACGGGAGGAGGCTAAAGGTAGGAGTCTACCGGTGGGTTGACCCCACCGGACAGACGATGACCAGATGATCCTCTACAGGATCGTCAAGGTTTCCGTGGGGTACCCGTTGGGTACTTAGAGCATCACGCAAGCGACGGTCAGGATGATGGCGCAGACGACGGAGAGAGCGACGATAAGCTTAAGGGCAAACTTGAGCCAGGTCGTCCACTCGATCTTGGCCAGGGCAAGACCGCCCATGATGGCGCCAGAGGTCGGGGTGAACAGGTTCACGACGCCGATGGCGGCGGAGAAGATCATAACCATGACCTCGGGCGAGAAGCCGAGCTTAACAGCCAGCGGTCCCATGATGGGCATGGAGACAGTAGCCATACCGGAGGTCGAGGGGATCAGGAAGGACAGGCCGAAGTAGACCAGGAAGCTCATGGGAGCGAAGATCACGCCGGACAGGCCAGCCAGAGCATTGGCGGCAGCGTCGAGGACGTAGACGTCGAGGCCGGTGCTAGCCATGAGGACGGAAATACCACGGGCGAGGGCGATAACGAGGACAACGGACATCATGTCGGCAGCGCCGGTGATGAAGGTGTTGACGATCTGCTTCTCGGAGAGGCCACCGATGATACCGATCAGGATAGCCATGAGGAAGAACCAGGTGGAAGCCTCGTCGAAGTACCACTGGCCAATGGGCAGGCCGGTGATCAGGGCAGACCAGCCCTGGACGACGGCGTTACCGTCGGCGTCATAGACAGCGCCAGCATCGAAGAAGTTGGCGACGCCCTCGTTGAGGTCGGCCAGCGGGATGAAGCCGACGATCATGACGACGAAGGTGAAGGCAAAGGCGATCAGAACACCCTTCTGACGACCGGTGAGCTTGACCTCCTTGTGAACCTCGGAAGCAGCCTTGCCGTGAGCCTCTTCGGCGTCCTTGAGCTCCTGCATCGAAAGGATGGTGGAACCCTTGTCAGCCTTGACCTTCTTGGCATAGCTCATGACGAAGAAGATGGACATGGCAGTGGTAACAATCCACAGGACGGCACCGAGGCCGATGATGATGGACTGGTTGACCTCAATGCCAACGCCGGTCAGAGCGTCGACGGCAGCGCCGACGGCGAACGGGTTAACCGTGGAGCCCAGGCAGCCGCAGCCAGCGCCGAGCAGGACGGTGGCAGCACCGACCATAGGGTCGAAGCCAGCGGCCATCATGGTAGCGGCAAGCAGGGCGTAGAAGGGAACGGTTTCCTCGCACATACCATAGGTGGTACCACCGAGGGAGAAGATGAGCATCAGCACGGGAATGAGCATGATCTCATTGCCCTTAAGCTTCTGCACCAGAACGGCAATGCCGTTGTCCAGAGCGCCGGTCTCGGTCATCATGCCGAGGAAGCCGCCGAGGATCATAACGAAGAGGCAGACGGGCAGAGCGTCAGCGAAGCCCTTGACCGGGGCGGTGCAGAAATCGCTCAGGCGGGCAGCGGTAACCGCGCCACCGGACGTACCGGAGACGATAACGGTAACAACCGCGACAATTGCCAGCAGAGCAAGAAGAATGGTGAACGATGAAGGCATACCGCGCTTTTTCTTAGCGGTCTCAGTCATAGTTCTCATCCCCCCTTCATAAATCATTTACTGATCTCGCCCGAAGCGGCTCTTCCGTGCCGTGCATGTCGCTCAGTGCGAGATTTTTACCAGACAAAAGCGCTCGGGGTGCGCAGCAATGCACCCCGAGCGAGATGCTAGAAGCTCTTACTTGAGCGTAGCGTACATGACAGCCTTGATGGTGTGCATGCGGTTCTCGGCCTCGTCGAAGACCTTGGAAGCGGGGCTCTCGAAGACCTCGTCGGTGACCTCCTGCTCGGTGATGCCGAACTGCTCGCACTTCTCTGCGCCAATCGTGGTGTTGGTGTCGTGGAAGCTGGGCAGGCAGTGCAGGAAGATGGCGCCCGGGTTGGCCATAGCCATGACCTCGGAGGTAACACGATACGGGGTGAGCTGAGCGATGCGCTCGGCCCAGACCTCGTCGGGCTCGCCCATGGAGACCCACACGTCGGTGTAGATGACGTCGGCACCGGTGACGCCGTCCTTGACGTCGGTGGTCAGCTTGATGGTGCAGCCGTTGGCCTCGGCGATGGGCTTGCAGGCCTCGATGACGTCGTCAGCGGGCATGCACTCCTCGGGGCCGCAGGCCACGAAGTTCATGCCGAGCTTGGAGCAGACAACCATGAGGGAGCGAGCGACGTTGTTCTTGCAGTCGCCCATGAAGACGAGGGTCTTGCCCTTGATGTCGTAGTTGAAGTTCTCCTGGACGGTCAGGATGTCGGCGAGCATCTGGGTGGGGTGCCACTCGGTGGTCAGGCCGTTCCAGACAGGAACGCCAGCCTTAGCGGAGAGCTCCTCAACGTCGTCCTGAGCGAAACCACGGAACTCGATGCCGTCATACATGCGGCCGAGAACGCGAGCGGTGTCCTCGATGGACTCCTTCTTGCCCATCTGCGAAGAGCCCGGATCGAGGTAGGTGACGCCCATGCCCAGATCCATGCCGCCGACCTCGAAGGCGCAACGGGTACGAGTGGAGGTCTTCTGGAAGAGCAGGACGATGTTCTTGCCCTCGAGATAACGGTGCGGAACGCCAGCGCGCTTCATGTCCTTGAAGTTCTTGGAGAGCTTGAGCAGGTACTCGATCTCCTCGGTGGTGAGGTCGAGGAGCTTGAGGAAGCTACGGCCGGAGAGGTTAACACCCATGGTTCGTTTCCTTTCGAAGAAATGAATTACGTAAGTATTAGTGTTGCCCGTTTAACGGGCGAAGCCGGTGCGGTTGTAGGGGGACCGCACCGGAAACGGAAAGACTTAGAGGTCCTCGCGCCAGAAGGGCATGCTCATGCAGCGCGGGCCGCCGCGGCCGCGGGAGAGCTCGGCGGAGGGCACGACGAGAAGGTCCAGGCCCTCCTTGTACAGCACGTCGTTGGTGACGGTGTTGCGGGCGTAGACGCAGATCTTGCCGGGCTCGACGCACAGGGTGTTGGAGCCGTCGTTCCACTGCTCGCGGGAGGCCGCGATCGGGTCGCCGCCGCCGCAGGGGATCAGCTTGACCTGGTCGACGCCGGTGGCGTCCTCCAGGACGTGCTCGAGGGTGTCCTCGATCAGGCGGATGTTCACGTCGCCCGGGTTCTTGCCGGCGGTCAGCTCGTAGACGCGCAGGGTGCCCATGATGGCGGGGTGGATCGTGAACTTATCGACGTCGATCTGGGTGAAGACCGTGTCGAGGTGCATGAAGGCGCGCGAGACCGGGATGTCGAAGGCCAGGATGCGCTCGACCTTGGAGTCGGAGTTCCAGAAGATGTTCTGGGCCATGACGTCGATGGCGGCCGCCTGGGTGCGCTGGGAGATGCCGACGGCGAGGGTCTTCTCGTTGATGTTCAGCACGTCGCCGCCCTCGGTGTGGAACTGGCAGTCGCGGCGGAAGTACAGGGAGACGTCCTTGTAGTCGGGGTGGTACTTGAAGACGTACTTGCCGTACAGGGTCTCGCGGTTGCGGGTGACCGAGTACATGCGGTTGAGGTTGACGCCCTCGCCGACGACCGCGAACGGGTCGCGGGTGAAGTAGAGGTTGGGCATCGGGTCGATGATCAGGTCGGACTCGGACTCGGAGTTGACCAGGGAGTCGAGGGTCGTGGACGCCGTGAGGGGCATGTCGATCTCGGCCTTGGTCATGCCGGCCATGGTCTTCTTGACGAACTCGAGGTTGTCCTCGATGGAGTCCAGCTTCTCGCGGACGATCTGCGGCATGTGCTGGCCGCGGATGCCCGCCTCGGCGATGTACTGGTCGGTGAACTCGGCGCGGGCGCCGGGGACCTGGTCGAACACCTCTGCGACGAGGTTCTCGAGGTAGAGCACCTCGACGCCCTGGTCCCTCAGGATCTGGGCGAAGGTGTCGTGCTCCTGCTGCGCGACCTCCAGGAACGGGACGTCGTCGAACAGGAGTCGCTCGAGCTCGTCGGGCGGCAGGTTGAGGAGCTCGTCGCCGGGACGGTGCAGGCAGACCTTCCTGAGCTTGCCGATCTCGGAAGGCACGTGCAGACCTTTCGTCATGGCCTCCTACCTTTCTTTCGGGCCCCTGTCAGGGCCGATTCGTTAGCGCCCCTCCGTGTGAGGCGTTATTGCTGACGACATATTTATATCCAAAATCAGTCCATACTTCCACCTCGCCCCCGAACGGTTTTATATGAGGGGTGAACGGCATACACATATACTTCACGCATGGCACACTTTGATATAATAAAGTGTATTTACGTGCTAAAACGCGTTTTCAGTCCAAATAGCAAATGGAACTTAACTTTATTAAACCACCCTCAAATTGCATATTTCTAATAAAGCTATGAATAGAACCAGCGATTCATGCCGCGTCTCAACCATTTTCATTTTTATTCAGAAAAAAGTTTGTCCTATTCATTTCTGGTAAACAAATTACCGTTTACCAGACGCTTGATACCGTTCACCGGAAGCTCAGTATAAGGCCCAGCGGATACCGGCTCGCTTTACGGCCCCATTTGTAACAACTTGACTTCTCGGTATAGAAAAACGAACCCGCTTCCCCTAGGGAAACGGGTCCGTTTTCGATTATCTTCGGCCAATTTAGATAAGGCCCTCGAAAATCGTCGGAATCCTAGCGATCGAACTCCGCCAGTGCCTCGCCCAAAAGCCTCAGGCCCTCGCGAAGAACGTCTTCGCTCGCGCAGTAGCCCAGGCGTGCGCCGCAGGGAAGCTCAAAGCGGCTACCGGGAACCAGCAGCACTCCCCTCTCGGCCAACAGGCGCTTGCAGAACTCCTCGTCGTCCTCGGGAATATCCAGCTGGATAAACGAGGTGGACACGCCCTGCGGGGCCGTCCAGGAAACGCGATGCTGCGTATCGATCCAAGCCTGCGCGATATCGCGGTTGCCAAACACGATCTTGCGATTGCGCTCGAGAATCTTGTCCTTGTGCTCGAGCACGTAGGTCGCCAGGGCGTCGTTGAACACGCCGCCGCAGATCATGGTGTAATCGCGATAGGTACGGATGCGGTTGGAGACCTCTTCGTCGGCCACGACCCAGCCCACGCGAGCCGCAGGCGTCGAATAGGTCTTGGACACCGAGTTGGTGACGATGGCCCTCTCGTACACGTCGACCATCGACATAAAGGACTCAGTGTTTTCGAGCGGCAGATACACCTCGTCGCACAGCACGTAGGCGCCCACCGAACGGGCGATCTCGGCAATCTGGCCGAGCGTATCGGCATCGAGCACCGTTCCGATGGGGTTCGATGCGTTGTTAATGCAGATGAGCTTGGTGGTGGACCGAACCAGGCGCTTGAGCTGCTCGATATCGGGTTTCCATCCGAGCTCCTCGCGAAGCTCCCAATACTCAACCTCGGCGCCGAGCGCACGCGGGATCTCATAGAGCGGCGCATAGGTAGGCCACTCGGCAATCACATGATCGCCGGGCTCGACAACGGCCATGATGGCGTTGAGGTTGGCACCCGTGCAGCCATTGGTCTGCAAAATGTGATCGGGATTGACCTCGCGACGATACAGCTTGGCGACTTCGGCCTTAAACTCCGGCGAACCCTCGATCCAGCCGTAATTCATCTTCTCGCGATCCAGGCGCTCGTAGAACGTAGCACCGTCCTGCTCGTCAAGTGCGCGAAGCTCACCCATGGTCAGCGACGAGATCGTCGACTGAGCGATATCCCAGGTAGCACTCTTCTCCCAAACGTTGAGCCAATCCTCAACGCCAATTGTCTTGATATCCATGGCCACCTTATCTGATCTTAATTTAGCGTCAATAAACATGAATGGGACGGTGCGAAAGAACCGCACCGTCCCATTGGGAGACATCTAATGTCAGCTAGATGTTTGTAGTAAGACCTGTACGGGTCTTTGAAAACCTTAGAGGTCCTCGCGCCAGAAGGGCATGCTCATGCAGCGCGGGCCGCCGCGGCCGCGGGAGAGCTCGGCGGAGGGCACGACGAGAAGGTCCAGGCCCTCCTTGTACAGCACGTCGTTGGTGACGGTGTTGCGGGCGTAGACGCAGATCTTGCCGGGCTCGACGCACAGGGTGTTGGAGCCGTCGTTCCACTGCTCGCGGGAGGCCGCGATCGGGTCGCCGCCGCCGCAGGGGATCAGCTTGACCTGGTCGACGCCGGTGGCGTCCTCCAGGACGTGCTCGAGGGTGTCCTCGATCAGGCGGATGTTCACGTCGCCCGGGTTCTTGCCGGCGGTCAGCTCGTAGACGCGCAGGGTGCCCATGATGGCGGGGTGGATCGTGAACTTATCGACGTCGATCTGGGTGAAGACCGTGTCGAGGTGCATGAAGGCGCGCGAGACCGGGATGTCGAAGGCCAGGATGCGCTCGACCTTGGAGTCGGAGTTCCAGAAGATGTTCTGGGCCATGACGTCGATGGCGGCCGCCTGGGTGCGCTGGGAGATGCCGACGGCGAGGGTCTTCTCGTTGATGTTCAGCACGTCGCCGCCCTCGGTGTGGAACTGGCAGTCGCGGCGGAAGTACAGGGAGACGTCCTTGTAGTCGGGGTGGTACTTGAAGACGTACTTGCCGTACAGGGTCTCGCGGTTGCGGGTGACCGAGTACATGCGGTTGAGGTTGACGCCCTCGCCGACGACCGCGAACGGGTCGCGGGTGAAGTAGAGGTTGGGCATCGGGTCGATGATCAGGTCGGACTCGGACTCGGAGTTGACCAGGGAGTCGAGGGTCGTGGACGCCGTGAGGGGCATGTCGATCTCGGCCTTGGTCATGCCGGCCATGGTCTTCTTGACGAACTCGAGGTTGTCCTCGATGGAGTCCAGCTTCTCGCGGACGATCTGCGGCATGTGCTGGCCGCGGATGCCCGCCTCGGCGATGTACTGGTCGGTGAACTCGGCGCGGGCGCCGGGGACCTGGTCGAACACCTCTGCGACGAGGTTCTCGAGGTAGAGCACCTCGACGCCCTGGTCCCTCAGGATCTGGGCGAAGGTGTCGTGCTCCTGCTGCGCGACCTCCAGGAACGGGACGTCGTCGAACAGGAGTCGCTCGAGCTCGTCGGGCGGCAGGTTGAGGAGCTCGTCGCCGGGACGGTGCAGGCAGACCTTCCTGAGCTTGCCGATCTCGGAAGGCACGTGCAGACCTTTCGTCATGGCCTCCTACCTTTCTTTCGGGCCTTTCGGCCGAATCTATCAGCACCCTTCCGTAACGGGCGCTGCTTGCTGACAGCTCTAGTTATATCCAAATTCCACCCGCAATTCCACCTCACCCCCGAACGGTCAACAAAGTGTGATGAACGGTATATCGCATGTGATTCCCCCATGATGCACTTCGGCGCTCTAAAGTACCTTTTCAAAGGTAAACGCTCTTTTTCCTATAAATTATCCCCATCGCATCTATAAATCCATGATTCAGAATTGCATAGGTAAAACGGTTTTATGTATATAAATGAAGCTAGCCCACGTTTTGGACCGAATTCAATGATATTCAGCTTGCCATCATTCTTATTCACGCATCCTTATCAGTTGAGTGAGAATATTGAACGCTAGCAATAGCGTCGCGAGCGTTCGTTCTATGGCCGGGCATCGTAAGAAATAGGTAAAGATACCGTTCACGCGATACGTCCGTGCCAGCGGTCAACTAAATTGAGACAATAGAGAATAGAGTTAGGCTATCGTCCCCTGCGGGGACTGAACGGACAGATGCATATGCCGAGCAAAATCGAAAAGAAGCAAAAGGCCGCCAAGCTGCGTAAGCCGCCGCGTGATTTTTCGTATACGCAAAACCGAGAGCTTAGCTGGCTGCGCTTTGACGACCGCGTGCTTGACGAAGCCTTCGACGAGACCGTTCCGCTGTTCGAGCGTCTAAAGTTCGTGTCGATTTTCGAGTCCAACCTCGACGAATTCCTTATGGTGCGCGTGGGCGGCCTGTCCGATCTGGCAGAGCTCAAAAAACAGCCTGTCGACAACAAGAGCAATATGACCGCCTCCGAACAGGTCGACGCTGTCATGGCAGAGCTGCCCGGGCTCCTTACCCGTTGGGAGTCCATCTTTAAGAGCATCGAGGGCAAACTCGACACCCTGGGCGTTCACCGCGCCCGCATCGATTCGCTTACGCCCGAGGAGCGCACCTTTGTAACCCGCTACTTCCAGGCCTACGTGTCGCCGGTTATCTCACCGTTGGTCATTGACCCGCGCCACCCCTTCCCCAACCTGCGCAACGGCGCGCTCTATCTGGCTTGTGGCCTGGACGGCGTCACCGACGAGGAGAGCCTGCTGGGCCTTATCGAGATTCCCGCCTCGATGAACCGCGTGGTCGAGATTCCCTCGCCCGCCGGCACCTACTCCTACATCTTGCTCGAGGACGTCATTCTTGCCTGCTTGGACAGCTGCTTTGGTTCCTATAAGCCGCTCGACCGCGCTCTGATCCGCGTCACCCGCAATGCCGATATCGACCCGGACGGCGAGGGCGTCGAGGAGGAAGAGGATTACCGCCAGCACATGAAGCGCATCCTCAAAAAGCGTTTGCGCCTGCAGCCGGTGGTGCTTGCCGTCTCCGGTTCGCTCGAGAAGGCGACGCTCAAGACCATCCGCAAAGCGCTCGAGCTTTCGCGCCGCTCGGTTTTTACCTGCGATATCCCACTCGACCTGGGCTATGTCTTTGGCATTGAGGGCAAGATTCCCGAGCACCTGCGCAACGAGCTGCTCTTTACGCCGTTTAAGCCGCAGCCCAACCCCACCATCGATATGACCCGCTCCATCCGCGAGCAGGTACTTCAGCACGACAAGCTGCTCTTTTATCCCTATGAGGCTATGAACCCCTTCCTGGATCTGGTGCACGAGGCCGCCTACGACCCCGAGTGCATCTCACTGCGCATCACGCTCTACCGCGTGGCCAAGCAGAGCCGCCTGTGCGAGTCGCTGATCGATGCCGCCGAGAACGGCAAAGAGGTCACGGTGCTCATGGAGCTCCGCGCGCGCTTTGACGAGCAGAACAACATCGAGTGGGCCGAGCGTCTGGAAGAGGCAGGCTGCACCGTCATCTACGGCTCCGAAGGCTTTAAGTGCCACTCCAAGATCTGCCAGCTCACCTATCGCGAGGGCATGGCGCTTACACGCCTGACGCTGTTGGGCACCGGCAACTTTAACGAGAAGACGGCCAAGCTCTACAGCGACTTTATGCTCATGACCGCCCATCCCGGCATCGGCGAGGACGCCAACTTGTTCTTCCGCAACCTGTCGCTGGGCAACCTGCGCGGCGATTACCGCTTCCTGGGCGTGGCGCCCGTCGGACTGAAACCGCTCATCATGCGCGGGCTTGACCGCGAGATCCAGCGCGCCCTCGCCGGCGAGCCCGCCCGCGTGTTCTTTAAACTCAACTCGCTCACCGACCGCGAGGTCATCGACAAGATCGCCGAGGCATCGTGCGCAGGAGTCCGCGTGGACATGATCATCCGCGGCATCTCGTGCCTCAAGCCGGGCGTTCCTGGCAAGACCGAGAACGTGCATGTCCGTTCTATCGTCGGACGCTTTTTGGAGCATGCGCGCGTTTACGCCTTTGGCGTGGACTCGGACATGATCTATCTGAGCTCGGCCGACATGATGACGCGCAACACCGAGCACCGCGTGGAGATCGCCTTCCCCGTGCTCGACCCCACCTGCCGCGCCCTGGTGCACGAGTACATGAGCATGCAGCTGCGCGACAACGTGAAGGCCCGCAGCCTCACGAGCGACGGCACCTGGGTCCCCGTGGAGCGCGCAGAGGGTGAGAAACCCTTCAACTCGCAGGAAGCCCTGCTGGAGCGTGCCTACCGCAACGCCGAGGCCGCGCCCGAGCCCGTCATTGAGGCAAAGCCCGCCCCTGCTCCTAAGCCGCAGCCGGCCACACCCGAGGTTCAGAAGGTCCAGGCGACCGTCATTGAGCCCGAGCCCGCACCTGCACCTCAGCCCGAGCCGCAGGCAGCTAAGCCCGCACCCGAGACGAGCACCCGTCGCGATAAGCCCGCCGGCAAGACCAAGGCCATTGAGCGCCATCGCCCCGGTCGTGTGCGCATGGGCCTAGGCCTGATCGGCCTGGGTCTTAAGACGCTCATTACCGGCAAGACGAAATAGTCGTTTGTAGAAGCAGTTTGTAGAAGCGCCCCGCATTTGAGGAAAGCCTCGGATGCGGGGCGCTTTTCCCTGCTACCATGGTGCGAGCAACAACACGAATGACAGGCAGGGATATGAAGCTCACTATAGAATCGATGACCTACGGCGCCGACGGGCTGGCGCACGCCGACAACGGCAAGGCCGTCTTTGTGCAGGGCGCCGTGGCAGGCGACACCGTCGAGGCCGAGGTCGTACAGGACGGCAAGTCGTTCATGCGCGCCCGCACGACCGAGATTCTGGAGCCGAGCCCCGATCGCATTCAGCCCCCCTGCCCCTTCGTTGGCATCTGCGGCGGTTGTTCGTGGGGCAATCTCTCACGCACGGCACAGCTCGCCGCCAAGGAGCAAAACCTGCGCTCCACGCTCGAGCGCATCGGCAAGTTCGCTCCTGAGCAGGTCGATGAGTTGGTACAGCCCATCTGCCACACCAAGGACGACTGGGGCTACCGCAATAAAATCGAGCTCGAACCGACCGTCGTCAACGGTCGCGTGCGCCTTGGCATGCACGGTGTCGACCCCAGCAAAATCGTGACCGTCGATGCGTGCCCGCTGTTCGATAAGCGCTTCCCGAAGGCGCTCAAATCGGTCGTCGGCGCACTCAACTATCTAAGCGGCAGCCATGACTTGGGACTCGAACGCGTGGGCATTCGTGCATCGCGCCGTACCAAGGCACTCGAGGTCGCACTCTGGACGCCTACAGGCTCTTTTCCGCGCTCGCAGGTCTCCCGCGTGCTGGCGGACGCCGCTCATCCCACGAGCATCGTGCGCGTGATGAGCAAGGGCGAAAAGAAAGCCCGCCGTGTCTCCAAAGTCGAGATGCTCGCCGGCGAGGGCTCGTGGACCGAGAATATCGCCGAAGGCCAGATGCGCTTATCTGCCCCGTCGTTTTTCCAGGTCAATACCAAGGGCGCCGAGATTTTGATTGAGCTCGTCATGGACGCCCTCGACCCGCAGGAAGACGAGCTAGCCGTGGACCTGTACTGCGGTGCTGGCACCTTTACCCTACCGCTCGCCCGCCGCTGCGATTACGTCGCCGCCGTCGAGGCCTACGGCCCGGCCGTGCGCGACCTGCGTCGCAACCTGGAGATCAACAAGCTCGATAACGTCGATGTCATCGGCGGCGATGCCGTGCGCGAGTTCCCCGACCAGGACGCCGATGTCCTGGTAGTCGATCCGCCACGCGCAGGATTGGCGCCCGAAGCCATCGACCTCATCGCGAGCACGAGCGCCCGCGATGTCGCCTATGTGAGTTGTGATCCGGCCACCCTGGCACGCGACCTCAAGCGCTTTGTCGAGGAAGGCACCTTCTCCCCCGTGAAGATCACGCCGGTCGACCTATTCCCGCAAACCTTCCACTGCGAAACCGTCGTCCACCTCAAGCGTAACTAGACCGTTTGCCCCAGACCACGCCCGATGATTTTTCTGGGACGGGGATAAAAAAATTGTTCTGAATGATTATTTAATCCCCGTCCCGAAATTGAACCGCCCCCTCATTTCTTGGACATTAGAAATGGGGGGCTTCTTTATGGACGGGAAAGTCGGACACGACGCCACGCTGAGGACTCTTGCAGCAGAGTTTTGCGACAGGGGATACGGGCGCACCGAAGGCCGAAGGGCGCCCGGACCCGGCCGGGGCCGGCGGCGCGCGAGGGCGAGCTCATGCGACGGAGCTGCTGCCCGGGCGCCTGAAGGACGAATTCTACAGGAACCGGACGTGGCGGAGCTTCGAGGAGTTCAAGCGGGACCTCGAAGCCTATACCGTTCACTGGAACAAGAGGAGGCGGGTTAAGCAAAAGGGACTGACCCCGGAGGAGTTCCGGAATCAGTCCCCATGCGCGGCATAGGCCGCTAATTGACCCGTCCAAGTTTCGGGACTCAGTTCATTTCAGCGCCGCCCGAGAAAGCTAAACGCCTTCTGGCAGGTTGTCCCGAGCCGAGGGCGGCTACCTTGATCGCCCTCGGCCCTCACCCACCTCAACTGCTCCTCAATTACATAGAGCTGGTCGAAAAGGGCGCAGGCTAGCGGGCGCCTTCCTCGTCGTCGTTGGGTCGGTAGGTGATGAACTCGATAACAAAGGCCAGAACGGCAGAGACGAGTGCGGCGATGATCGCGTAGATCATGTGGGAGATCCCGGCGCCACCAGGGGTCCCGTCGATGAAGTTGAGCAGGTTGAAGACGCCGAGGCCGCCCGAGATGTACATGAGGGCGCCCGTCATTCCCACGATGGCGCCGCCCACGGCGGAGCTCAGGCATGCCACGACGAACGCGCGCTTGTTGGGGAGGGCGATGCCGTAGATGCCCGGCTCGGTGACGCCGAAGAAGAAGGCGGAGATCATCGCGGGAAGGGCGATGCCGCGGAAGCGCTCGTCCTTGTTTCTGAGGTACATGGCAAAGATGACCGCTCCGAGCGCGAACCCGTGGCCGATGGTGGCGGCGAGCACGCTGTCGTGGCCGAGGGTGTTCAGGTTCATGATGGAGATGGGGATGAGGCTCCAGTGGAAGCCAAAGATGACGAGGCACATCCACAGTCCGCCGACCAGGGCGCTGCCCAGGACGGAACCAACCACGGGAAGCTGGAAGATGAACGAGAACGCCGCGCTCAGCAGGTTGGTGATGAGGGTGGCCACCGGGCCGATGACGAGGTAGCCCAAGACGATGGAGACCGTCATCGTGGCGAGCGGGACAAGGAACATCTTGAGCGCAGCCGGCATCCAGCTCTTGAGCCAGCGCTCAAGGATAGAGCCGAACCACACCATGAGAAGGACGGGGATCACCGAGCTCACGTAGCCGGACACGGGCATGATGATGGGGAGCCCGAGGGCGGTGGCGTACCACGAGAACGTGCCAGCCACGCCGAGGTCGATGCTGCCGAGCGCCTCGCCCGAGGTCAGGGCGACCATCGTCGGGTAGAGAAGCGCCACGCCGATTGCCACGCCGGTGAACTCGTTCATGCGGAACTTGCGCGCGGCACTGAACGCCAAGGCGACGGGAAGGAAGTAGAAGAAGCCGTCAGCCACGGTGTAGAGCAGCGTGTAGAGGCCGTCGTTTGCAAAGGCCGGGACGAAGTAGGTGATGAGGGCAAGCAGTCCCTTCATGATGCCTGCGGCGGCAAGCGGTCCCAGGATGGGCTGGAAGATGCCAGAGATGAGGTCGATGACGACGGAGGCAACGGTCTTATCGCCCTGGGGCTCGTCGTCGGCGCTTGCGCCGCCCGAGAAGTTGCCGGCCTCCAGGACCGCGTCGTAGACGTCCTCGACGATGTTACCCACGACCACCTGGTACTGGCCGTTGGCCTGGATGACCTGGATGACGCCCTTGAGGGCCTCGATCTTGGCAGTGTTGGCGCGGGACTCGTCCTTGAGTTTGAAGCGCACGCGCGTGATGCAGTGCGCGACGCTGGCGACGTTCTCTGTGCCGCCTACGTTCTCGAGTATGGATCTGGCCAGATCGTCGTATTTTTCAGCCATTATTTTCTCCTTAGTGATATTGCCCGGGCGGCTAGCCCAGGTCGCCTCCGTTGGTGGCGATGGCCTGTTGATACCAGTAGAAGCTCTTCTTGCGCCTGCGCTCGAGCGTGCCGTTGCCCAGGTTGTCGCGGTCCACGTAGATGAAGCCGTAGCGCTTCTCCATCTCGCCGGAGCCCGCGCTCACGAGGTCGATCGGCCCCCAGGTGGTGTAGCCGAGCATCTCGACGCCGTCCTGCTCGATGGCGTCACGCATGGCCTCGATGTGCTCGCGCAGGTAGGCGATGCGGTAGTCGTCCTCGATCGTGCCGTCGGGAAGCACCTCGTCATAGGCGCCGAGGCCGTTCTCCACCACAAAGAGCGGCTTCTGGTAGCGGTCCCAGAGGTCGTTGATCGTGATGCGGAATCCCAGCGGGTCGATGACCCAGCCCCAGTCGCTCGTGCGCACGTAGGGGTTCTCCACGCCGGCGAAGGCGTTGCCCTCGGCGACGCCGCCCACGGAGTCGGGGTCGCCCGCGGTGCAGCGCGAGGAGTAGTAGCTAAACGAGATGAAGTCGACGGTGTTCTCCGCAAGGATGCGCTCGTCCTCGGCGGTCATGCCCACGTCGATGCCCTCGCGCTCGAGCATCTTGAGCGCGTAGCCGGGGTAGCGACCGCGCGCCTGCACGTCCACGAAGAAGAGGTCCTCCTGGTTCTTGACCTGCGCCACGCGAACGTCCTCGGGACGACAGGAGTAGGGGTAGTAGCTTCCCGCGGCGAGCATGCAGCCCACCTTGTTCTCCGGATCGACCTCGTGGGCGATCTTGGTGGCCCAGGCGCTCGCCACGAGCTCGTTGTGCGCGGCGCGGTACTCGGCCTCGCGGGCATTCTCCCCGGGCTCGAGGACGATGCCGGCACCCATGAAGGGACGGTGCAAGATCATGTTCATCTCGTTGAACGTGATCCACCAGCGCACGAGGCCGCGGTAGCGGTTGAAGAGCACCGTCACAAGCCGCTTGTAGAGCTCGATAAGGGTGCGGTTTCGCCAGGCGCCGTACTTCTTGACGAGGTGGATGGGGCAGTCGAAGTGCGTGATGGTCACGAGAGGCTCGATCCCGTGCTCGCGGCAGCAGCGGAACACGTCCTCGTAGAAAGCGAGCCCGGCCTCGTTGGGCTCCTCCTCGTCGCCATTGGGGAAGATGCGGCTCCAGGCGATGGAGAGGCGAAAGACCTTAAAGCCCATCTCCGCGAAGAGGGCTATGTCCTCGCGGTAGTGGTGGTAGAAGTCGATGCCCGTCTGGGCCGGGTAGTAGTACCCGGGCTCGAAGTCGAGCATGCGCCTCAGGCCGCGGCTTACGTCGTTGCGCTCCGGCCCGTGTGGGATGACGTCGACGTTGGCAAGGCCGCGGCCGCCCTCGTCATAACCTCCCTCGCATTGGTTGGCGGCGGTGGCTCCTCCCCAAAGGAACCCTTTTGGAAATGGCATGGTGCCTCCTTCTCTCTGGCGCCCCCATCTCTGCGGGGGACGCTTTATAACGTCCTTGCGGCCTCGCGCGCCGGGCCCGTGGCCCTTTCCCTGATGCGCGCGGGCCGTCTGTGAAGGGGTGACTAGCTGACGGCTTGTCCTGCAGCGGCGCGACGTGCCTCCCGGCCTCCAAGCAGGGAGGGGACCTGTGCCAGGCACACGCCGGCGAGGATGATGGCGACGCCCAGCCACTCGACGACGCCGAGCGGCTCGCCGAGGACGATCATGGCGATGAGCAGGCCGGCGGGGAGTTCCGCGGCGGCCATGACAGTGGAGAGGCCTGCGGGCAGGTGCGGAGAGCCCATGCCGAAGAGCAGGACCGGGCAGAGCATGCCAAAGAAGCCGGCGATGACGGCAAAGGGCAGGATGCCCTGGGCGAGGACGCCCGAGACGACGTAGTCCGGGCATACCGTGAGCGACATGACCACGGAGCCCGCGCACACGATGACGCCACGCTGCTCGGACGAGCAGGGGGCCTCGACCTTGCCGGAGAGGGTGACAAAGAGGGAGCAAGACACGGCCGCCCCCAGCGCGCAGAGCAGGGCCACGGGGTCGTACCCGGTGATGCCGGTCTTGTAGACGCCGCTGGCGAACACCGTTCCGAAGACGATGACCAGGGCGGAGGCCACTTGGAGGAGCCTCGGCGGCCGGCGCGTCATGACGGTCTGCCACACGAGCCCCAGCCACGTGAACTGGAAGAGGAGCGTGAGCGCCACCGGGGCGGGCAGCACGCTCATGGCGTAGCAGTAGAGGATTGAGGTGAGGCAGGTGAGGGCTCCCAGACCCATGAGCTTGAGGGCGAGCTTCCAGCCCACGCGCTGCCAGCGGTGCCCGAGTGCGTGCCCTGCGAGCGTGGCGAGGGCGAAGAAGAGGCAGCCGAACCACGCCTGGCTCGCCACCACCTGTGCCGAGGTGAAGCCCGCGGCGTAGGCGAGCTTGTAGGTCGTGGCCATCGCGCCGTAGCAGGCGCCGCCCGCAAAGACCTGGAGCGCCGCCTTGGCCTGTCCCGCGCCCGTGGCTCCTGCCCCGGCGGCCTGTTGCTTGATTGTGTTTGTTCCTGCCATTAGGCTCCCTTCCGTCTGCTGTCTTGCAGATGCACGTCTCGTGCGTCTGTTCCCTGCAGTCGGAAGGTGGGCTCGTGCGGTCTTCTGGCGGTGCATGTGGCACCTGCTGCCAAGACGAAAAAAGCCACGCAACCGACTGCTCGGTTGCGTGGCAAAAAGGTGGCTAGCGCCCAGAAAAGTCCACGCGTTTTTAGACTGGGACAAAGTACTACAACAGGTGAGATTCCGTCAAGAAAAAAACCGAGGAAAAAAGTGAGCCTCTGCCCGCCGTACCTGTGGCGGTCGTTCCCCGAACGGGGCGGTGCTGTTGGGGACTGTCTCGATCTGTAACAGTAAGACCCGGTTTTGGTCCGTAGATGTTACAGATTTAGACGTTTTGTCGGGGCGGTTTCCGTTTGTCTTGATCTGTAACAGTTAGGGGTCAAAAGTGGGCCTAGATGTTACAGATTGAGATTGTTGAGGATGGGTGAGGGTAGCTAATTCGGACGGGGCTATTTTAGCCACCCTGCAAGTGGGGTAGCTAAAATAGCTCCGTCCCTTTTTAAACATTGGGAAATCGAGCGTGGCAAGCGGAGGTCTTCGGGGTATAAGACGGCTAATTGTATGCCGCCTATGAAAGGAACCCTCATGCCCAGCGTTGCCGTTCTCGCCGCCGATGGCTTTGAAACTATTGAATGCCTGACCATGGTCGATGTCATGCGTCGCGGCGGCGTGCGCGCCACGCTTGTCTCGATCATGCCCACGCGCGAGGTCGTAAGCTCGCTGCAGATCCCCGTGACCTGCGATGCGCTCTTTGATGAGATCAATTTTGACGAATACGACTGCGTCGTGCTGCCCGGCGGCCTGCCCGGTGCCACCAACCTGCGCGCCGATCAGCGCGTCTGCGACGTGGTCTGCGAGTTCGCCGCGACCAAGCACGTCGCCGCCATCTGCGCCGCCCCGTTTATCCTGGGTGAGCTCGACCTGCTCGAGGGGCGCCACGCCACGTGCTTCCCTGGCTTTGAGAAGAGCTTCCCCGAAGGCGCCTATACCGGCGAGAAGGTTACGCAAGACGGCAACATCATCACCGCCAGCGGCATGGCCCAGTCGCTCCCCTTTGCGCTTGAGCTGCTGCGCACGCTCGCCGGCGACAAGGCCGTCGAGAAGGTCGCCGAGGGCATTCAGCTATGATTTTGGCTTCGCAATCACCGCGCCGCATCGAGCTGATGCGCGAGGCGGGCTATGACATTCGCGTCATTCCCGCTGACATCGACGAGACTCCTTTTGATGATGAGGCCCCGCTTACGCTTGTCGAGCGCTTAGCTCGCGCTAAGGCTGCCGCCGTTGCCGCCGAGCACGCCGAGCCCAATGAGCTGACCATCGCGGCCGACACCATCGTCACCTTCGATGGCAAGCTTTTGGGTAAGCCGGCAAACGAGGACGAGGCCCGCACCATGCTCCACGAGCTCTCGGGTCGCACGCACCAGGTGGCAACCGGCGTCTGCATCGTTAGGGCCGGAGACACCACCGCTCCACACGCCGCCGAGAGCCTGTCGTTTGTCGATGTGACCGATGTGACGTTCTATGAGCTCACCGACGAGCAGATTGAGCGCTACGTCGCCTCGCGTGAGCCCATGGACAAGGCCGGCGCCTACGGCATTCAGGGCACAGGAGGACGCATGCTCGTGCACGATATTTCGGGTGACTTCTACAACGTGGTGGGCTTGCCCATCGCTCGCGTCGCACGCGCGATTCAAAAACTCTCGTAATTGCATCTGGCGCTGGTTATCCCCCAGCGCCTACAATTTTGCCGTACCGTACGGATCCCGACCGGGCATAAGGCCCGGCGGAAAACCGATAGGAGAAAACATGGACACACTGCTCGAAGCCATCGATGTTTGCAATGTCGATGGCTTTTGCTTTGGCAACTATACGGACGAGGAGGCTGGCACCGGCTGCACCGTAATCGTGGCACCCGAGGGCGCCACCGGCGGCGTTGACGTTCGCGGCGGTGCTCCAGCATCGCGCGAAACCGACCTGCTGCGACCCGAGAACACCGTCGACAAGGTCCACGCCGTCTGCCTTTCGGGCGGATCGGCCTTTGGTCTGGAGGCCGCAAGCGGCGTCGCCCGCGAGCTCGAGAGCCGCGGCATCGGCCTTCCCGTCGGCCCCACGCAGGTGCCTATCGTGTGCTCCAGCTGCATCTTCGACCTCGCCTTTGGCGATCCCACCGTGCGCCCCGACATAGAAGCCGGCATCGCCGCCGTGCGCGAGGCACTCGACAACACCCCCGCCACACTCGAGCAGGGCAATGTGGGTGCCGGCACCGGTGCTACCGTAGGAAAGCTCATGGGCCCCGCCACCTGCATGAAGGCCGGCCTTGGCGCTGCCGCCGTGGCGCTCGGCCCTGTCAAGGTGGGTGCCGTGGTCTCGGTCAACGCCTGCGGCAACGTCGTCGACCCGACCACGGGCGAGTGGGTAGCCGGCATGCGCGCCGCAGCCGATAGCGACCAGATCGTCGACATGGAGCTCGCCGCTTTTGCCGCCGCCGGCTCTATGCAGATGCCGCTCGACCGCACCAACACCACCATCAGCTGCATCGTCACCAACGTGGAACTCACTAAGGCCCAGGCCACCAAGGTCTCCCAGATGGCAGCAGACGCCTACGCGCACGCCATTCGCCCCACGCATACCACCAACGACGGCGACACCATCTACACCCTTGCCAGCGGCAAACTGGGCGCCCAGGCAAGCGCTGCCGTTCCCCTAGACCTGCTGGGCATGCTCGCCGTAAGGGCCCTACAGACCGCCATCGTAAACGGAGCCAAAAACGCCAAAACCTCCCACGGCATACCCGGCGCCGCAAAGTAAACCAGCTCGTCCGGTTGCCCGGTGGGGTTTGGTTATGTTTGCTGCTCTACAGTCCTGGCTCGCACGAAGAGCACATTAAGTGCTCTTCGGCTCGTGCGGAACTCGCGACAAACATAACCAAACCCCACCGGGCAACCTACCAACCAGATTCTTTTCAGCCCAGGCCCCTATGTACCGCGCGTCGAAGATCTTCAAATTCAAATAACCTGACAATCGATTCTTATAGCAGAGGCCCCTTGGCCTTTAGTTTGATACAAGTTCCGCACGAGCCGGAAAGCACTTAATGTGCTTTCCGTGCGAGCAGGACTGTTCGCAGTAGCAAACTAAAGGCCAAGGGGCCCAGTCAACCTATCAGCAGCGATTACTCAGCAGCTAGTTGAATTTGAAGATCTTTGAGGCAAGACGGTATAGGCCGAGTGTGGTTTTGTCGCCAGCGCGGCCACGCAGATTGGTAAAGAAGCCGACCACGCCGTAGCGAGCACGACGATACATGCGCTCGTCGTAGGCCTTTAAATCGCTCCATAGCGTCTTCAGGCGCTCATCGGCGAAATCCTCATCGGATAGCTTGGTAAGCACCGAGCAGATCGCCATCATCATGGTGAAGTAGCCCATCATGTACGAACGCAGACGCGACGACTCAACATCGCTGTACAGGTGGAACGATTCCATCATGATGCGCGTAACGCGGAACTGCTGGTCCAGGCGTTTAACCATCGTCGCCTCGTTAACGCTCTGGCCCTCGCGACCGATAAAGTAGCGGTAGAGGTCGATGTCGGCGTAATAGATAGTCTTGCAACGCGGCAGCGGCACGTAAGCGTAGATGTTGTCTACATAGAACGTGTGCGGCGGCATAGGCAGGTTGGATGCGCGCAGCACATCCGTGCGGTAGCACAGGCTGTGCATGAGCAAGTTCTGGTCCAAGCGGAAATGACCGATCTGGTCCCAGGTAAAGATCTTTTTACGCGGCAGGGCAAACTTGTAGCCAATAGCGGTGTGCGTACCCTCGTAAACCTTCTCGTACACGTAGTTCGAGATAAACAGGTCAACGCGCTGATCGCGCTCCTCAAAGCCGCGCAGGATCGAAAGCATGGTCGAAAGGGCTGCGCCGTCGAGCCAGTCGTCCGAGTCGACGACCTTGTAGTAGGTGCCCTGTGCCTCGCGCAGGCCCGAAAGGACGGCGATACCGTGGCCGCCGTTCTCCTGGTGCACCGCACGGATGGTACCGGGATAACGCGCCTCCCACTCATCGGCTTTAGCTGCCGTCTCGTCCTTGGAACCGTCGTCGACGATGATGATCTCGATATCGGTAGCGAAATTGCTCCCCTCCAAAATGGAGGTGATGCAATGGTCCATGTCCTTGGCGGCGTTATACGAGGGAATACCGAATGTTATGACTTTATGCATGGCAGGCGATAATCTCATCCGAAAGATCGAGGGCGGAATTGGTCACGGCGTCCATATCGTAGTAACGATACTCGGCCAGACGACCCACCGGGTGGAAGTTCGTCAGGTTCTGGACGCGCTCAAGATAGCGCTCATAGAGCTCACGGTTCTCGGGCTCAAGAATGGCGTAGTACGGCGTCTCGCCCGAGCCGGGCGTATAGGCCTTGGAGTACTCCTTCATGATGGTGGTCTTGCCGGGCAGGACCTGACCGGTCATGTTCTTGAACTCGGTGATGCGCGTGTAGTCCTCGCTCGTGGTGTAGTTGACGGTGCCCACGGGCTGGAACTGGTCCATATCGAGCGTCTCGAACTTCATATCGAGCGTGCGGTACGGCAACGCGCCCAAGTCGAGGTTGAACAGCTCATCGAGCGGACCGGTATAGACAATCTCGCCGCCGTAGACCTTGCCGTCGACCTTGACGGTGGTCTCGTCGATCTCAAAAAGATCGCGGGCGTCCACGTCGCAGAACACGTCAATCAGGTCGTGGTCGAGCATGTGCTCAAAGAGCGCCGTGTAGCCCTCCTGCGGCATGCCCTGGAAGGGAGCTTGCGGGAAGTAGCGGTCATCATCACCCACAAAGACGGGAACGCGGCCGGTGATCGAGGGGTCGATCTGATCGGGCGTCTGGCCCCACTGCTTCATGGTGTAATGCAAAAAGACGTTCTCGTAGACGTAATCGGCGACCTCGGCCAAGTCGGGGTCGTTCTTCTTACGCAGCTCCATAATGGGCACCTTGACATCCTTGCCAAAGGTCTCCACGAGCTTCTGATACAGCTCCTCGCCGCGCTCATCACCAAAGGCGAGCTTGAGACTCGCATGGTTGAAGGGCACGGGCATAAGGGTGCCGTTGATGTTGGCGAGCACCTTGTGCTGATAATCCGTCCACTTGGTAAAGCGCGACAGGAAATTATGCACACGCTCGTTAAAGGTGTGATAGATATGCGGACCGTACTCGTGGATCAGGATTCCGGCCTCGTCAGTGCAGTCATAGGCATTGCCCGCAATGTGGCTACGGCGCTCCAAAACGGCAACACGATAGCCGATGGTCTCGGCAAGACGGCGGGCGCAAACGGCACCGGCATATCCAGCACCGACGACAATCATGTCGTACGCGCCGGCGTTAAAGCCTTCAGGCAGGCCTGAGGTAATCTGCATCGATACTCCTTGTCAAAAGCCACGGGCTCGTTAGCTGGGCTTTTCTCGAACATTCTTCGAGACATATTTATCAGAGCGATTATAGCGCTAATGCGTCCTATAATGAGCTTGCCACACAAGGAAAGCTCAAGCACCACGGCGAACATAATTGAAAGGCAGACCCGCTAGCAGCGGGTTTATTCGTGAACAGCCGGGCGCCTGGAGCTTAGTGAAACGCTTGTAAGGAGTAACATGAGCGATTTCCTAAACCGTATGAAGTCTGCCGCCAAGGCCGACCTTAAGACGATCGTCCTGCCCGAGGGCGAGGATCCGCGCACCATCGTCGCGGCCACCAAGATCATCGAGGAGGGCCTGGCAAAGATCGTCATCCTGGGCAACCCCGACGAGATCAACGTTCCCGGCGCCACCGTCATCGACCCGCGCAATGCCGAGAAGCACGAGGAGTACGCGCAGAAGTTTGCCGAGCTCCGCGCCAAGAAGGGTGTCACCATCGAGCAGGCTCGCGCCCAGGTGATGGACGCCACCTACTTTGGCACCATGATGGTCAAGATGGGTGACGCCGACGGCCTGGTCTCCGGCGCCTGCCACTCCACCGCCGATACCCTGCGCCCCGCGCTGCAGATCCTTAAGACCGCCCCGGGCACCAAGCTGGTCTCGGCCTTCTTCGTGATGTGCACCGACACCCCGCAGTTCGGCACCGACGGTACGCTGATCTTCGCCGACTGCGGCCTCAACATCAACCCGTCCTCCGACGAGCTCTCCGAGATCGCCATCGCCTCCGCTCACTCCTGGTCCACCTTTATGGGCAGCGTCGAGCCGCACGTGGCCATGCTCTCCTACTCCACCATGGGCTCCGCCGGCGGCGAGGTCGCCAAGAAGGTCCAAGAGGCCGTGAAGTTCTGCAAGGAGAAGGCTCCCGAGCTCGCCATCGATGGCGACCTGCAGCTCGACGCCGCCATCGTTCCCACCGTCGCCCAGCTCAAGGCTCCCGGCTCCTCCGTTGCCGGCAAGGCCAACGTGCTTGTGTTCCCCGACCTCGAGGCCGGCAACATCGGCTACAAGCTGGTCCAGCGCTTCGCCGGCGCCGACGCTTACGGCCCCATCCTGCAGGGCATCGCCAAGCCGGTTAACGACCTGTCGCGCGGCTGCTCTGCCGACGACATCGTGGGTGTCGTAGCCATCACCGCCGTCCAGGCTCAGATGGCTGAATAGCTTACATATCCCCTCGGGACCCTGCAGGGCAAAGCTCTGAAAACGTCCTCGGACATGCAAAGAGGCTCCGCTGCGCGCTTCGCGCGGCGGAGCCTCTTTGCGTCCTGCGGAATGTTTTCAGAGCTTTGCCCTGCAGGGTCCCTGCCGTCACGCAGCAGTCAGGGAATCTGGAGTGGGCGGCGGCTTGGCTACGAGCTGGGGCTAAGGATCTGAACGAATGGGTGACGTTGCTGGGAGCGCAGGCGTTGCCGGCGATGATCACTTTGGAACTGGAATTTCCGCCTGCTAGTAAAAAGGCCTCCGGGCTGTTGCTCTGGAGGCCTTTTTGTCAATTACAGACGAATGCGTTAGTTGTTCTTGGTCAGACGCTCGACGTCGTGGGCGATCATGTATTCCTCGTCGGTGGGGATGACCATGACCGTGACGGAAGAACCGGCGGCGCTGATGACCTGCGGACCGTTGCCCACGGCCTCGCGGTTCTTGTTGTTGTCGATGTGCACGCCCAGCCACTCAAAGCAGTCGCAGAAGGCCTTGCGGATCGACCAGTCATTCTCGCCGATGCCGGCGGTAAAGGTGATGGTGTCCACGCCCGCCATGGAAGCGATCATGGAGCCAGCCTGCTGCATGGCCTTGTAGGCGAACATATCGAAGGCGAGCAGGCAGCGCTCGTCGCCCTCGGAGGCGCGTGTACGGATGTCGCGGGCGTCGTTGGAGATGCCCGAGATGGCAAGCAGACCAGACTGCTTGTTCATCATGTCATCGACTTCCTGGTAACTGTAGCCGCCCTCGCGCTGCAGGTAGCACACGGTGGCCGGGTCGATGGAACCGCAACGGGTGCCCATCATCAGGCCGTCGAGCGGCGTGAGGCCCATCGTGGTATCGCGGCACACGCCGTCCTCGATGGCGGCGAGCGAAGCGCCGTTGCCCAGATGACACGAAAGCAGACGGTGGCAGCGCGAACCCAGGATCTCCTTGGCCATCATCCACTCATAGCGGTGGCTTGTGCCGTGGGCGCCGTACTTGCGCACGTGATACTTGTCACGCACGTCCTTGGGCAGGGCGTAGGTGTAGGCGACCTCGGGCATAGTCATGTGGAACGAGGTGTCGAAGACGGCCACGTTGGGCAGCTCCGGATACTTCTCGCGACAATACTCGATTGCCGCTGCCTCGCCGTAGTTGTGTAGCGGGGCAAGCGGTGCCACCTCGAGGATCTTAGCCATGACCTCATCGTCGACGACCGCGGAATCATCGAAGTACCAGCCACCCTGAACGATACGGTGGCCGATGCCATCGATCGTAAAGTCGGTCTTCTCGAGCTCTTCGAGCACGCGTGCGATAGCCGAACGGTGATCCGGGAAGGGGGCCTCCTCGGTTTGCTTGGCGCCACCGTTCTCGGAGTGGCCAAAGATGCCCACGTCCGAACCGATACGTTCGCAGTTGCCCTTGGCGAAAACCTCGCGGGTATCGGTATCCAAAAGCTGATATTTAAGGCTTGAGCTACCGGCGTTGACAACAAGTACGTTCATGAGACTCCTTTGCAGTGCGATACGGTCGGCGCAGACCCCTTAAGGCGGCCGCATGTTAATAAGAAGTTATCACAACTTAATAAATAACTATCAGGCATATCGCCCAACGAGCACAAAAGAGGGGCCGAACGGCGCTCGGTCGTCCAGCCCCTCCCCTTTTGCAATTACTTGCCGTTGACGATGCGCTCGACGTCGGAAGCGATCATGAACTCCTCGTCCGTGGGGATAACGAAAATCTTAACCTTGGAATCCTTGGCAGACAGGCACCATGCGCCGTCACCACGCAGGGCGTTGCGGGCATGATCCATCTTGACGCCCATAAAGGCCAGGCGGTCGGCCACGCCGGCGCGGACGGCAGGAGCGTGCTCACCGATGCCGGCAGTGAAGACCAGGGTGTCCATACCGCACATGGAGGTGGCCATCTCGGCAGCCTTGGCGGCAATCTTGTAGACGAACATATCGAAGGCAAGCTGGGCCTCGGGGTCACCGGCGGCGGCGAGCTCCTCGACGTTGCGGCAGTCGTTGGTCTTGCCGCCGGTCACAGCCAAAAGGCCGGACTTCTTGTTCATCATCTCGTCGACCTCGTCGAAGGTGTAGCCGCCCTCGCGCTGCAGGTAGCACACGGTAGCCGGGTCGATGGAGCCGCAGCGGGTGCCCATCATGACGCCGTCGAGCGGCGTCAAGCCCATGGTGGTGTCCATGCACTTGCCGTCCTCGATAGCACACAGGGAAGCGCCGGAGCCGATATGGCACACGACGACCTTGCGGGCCCCGCCGTTGGTCATCTCGGCGACCTTCTTGGAGATGTAGCGGTAGCTGGTGCCGTGGGCGCCGTACTTACGGATGTGCAGCTTGTCGCAAACATCCTTGGGCAGAGCGTAAGTCTTGGCAACCTCGGGCATGTTGAAGTGGAAAGCGGTGTCATAGACCGTGACGTTGGGCAGGTCGGGATACTGCTCGAGGCAGTACTCGATAACGTTGGCCTCGGGGTTATTGTGCAGCGGGGCGAGCGGAGCGACCTCGCGGATCTTGGCGAGGACGTCCTCGTCGACGAGGGAGGAATCACCGAAGTACCAACCGCCCTGAACGATACGGTGGCCGATACCCTCGATCTTGACGCCGTTGGCCTCGAGGTCCTTCAGGACGACCTCGATGGCGACCTTGTGGTCGGGGAACTCGATGTTCTCGGTCACCTTCTTGGAGCCGTTGGCAGCGTGGGTGAAGGTACCGCCGGTAAAGCAGACGCGCTCGCAGGAGCCCTTTGCGGACACCTTGTGGGACTTGGTATCGATGACCTGATACTTAAGGGTCGAAGATCCTGCGTTGACGACCAGAACGTTCATGTGTCTCCCTACTAACAGGCGGTGTGGCGCCGCCAGGTTACATACGCTTCAATAATAAACCCAAACGCCCTCGCGCTCGGGTTTATTGCGTTGATATATAAGTTATCGGTGCCCAAATACTCATGACCTTTGGCGTGTAAGACGAAATAGCGCGGGGATATACACAAGGGAAGAAATCCCGAGCGCGACAAGCAATACGACTCGAATGCCCGCAACGCTACTCAACACAGCGTTGAGCAGATAGAAAAGAACGGCACCCACCGCCACCATCTGGCTTTGAACCGAAATCAGTGAACAGCGCATCGAAGAATCGGCTGCCTTTTGAAAAATTGAGTATTTAATTGGAGCAAATAACGAGTACGCAACCGTCTGCAGCACATAGAACACGGGCAGCAAATTAGCCGGAGTAAGGGGAATCAAAAACAAAGCTGTCAGGAAAAGGCGCACGATGCCGCAAATACGCGCAAAGCGGCCCTTGTCGACATGAGCAATCGCACAGGGCACAATAAGTCCCATGGAGGCCGAGGCAAGGAGCTGGACCGCAATGGTCACACCCGAAGCGACGGCATTCATTCCGCGACCCGCAAGCAGCAGTGAGAAAAAGTCTTCCAGGGCGACAAAAGCAAATGCCTGAGAACAGTCCATGATGAACGCTGAACGAAGAATGCCATTACCCGCAATAGCGGTACCGATCATCTTCGGGCTCATTCCACGCTCAGGTGTCGCCGCAGTGCCCCCTCTTCGCATTTCAGGAATGCAGACAACGACAACCAACGTCAACACCATTGCGATGATATCTGCCGAAAGACCAATGAGATATGCACCGACGGACGAAATGAAACCGCCCACGCAAGCGGAGATGGCATAAGAGGCATAGAAAACAAATCGCTCAACGACATTAAGTCTTACGAGCTGGTCCTGAGAGACGCTGTCAATGTAAATCGCTTCGATGGATCCGCTCACACACGCAACGGCAAAACCCTTGAGAGCGAACGCACCGATTAAAAGCAGGGGAGAACGGACGAGAAGCAGGGCGGCGTAGTATCCAAGCATTCCCACGACGCCAACGAGACCGCTTGTCTTTCGTCCAAACCTATCAGCAATATAGCCAGTGGGAACTTCAAGGATGAACTTGCTCACTTGATATGCAATCATCATGCTAGAAATCGATACCATCGAAAGTCCGACGAACTCAAGGTAGACAGTTAGAAAATACAAGATGGTGCTGAAGTTCGACAGAAAAACGAACGTCATATAAAGCAAGACCGTACGGTTTTTCATGCTCCACCCTCCAAGAGTCAGCAATCTAAATCGGAATCTTGGAAAAGCATGAGGGCAAAGCTGTCAGCTATGTGTTACAAGGCGTCAATAATCACTTGATGCCTCGAAGCCAATTAATCTCACGAAGCAAGATGACGCAATAGGTGCAGAAAAACCGTCTGGTGTCGATCAGTCCAGGCATTTTGTCGATAGCAAAAGTAGATGGGCAAGGCTACGTCACGCGAACCTTCAATGGAGCACTCGCTCACTTCCAATACATCTGATGCGAGAGAAGAGCCAGAAAAACTCAATATCAATCCCCCGGCTTGAAGAAACTCAGTCTGCGCCCTGTTTCCGTATTCAACATCACGGAAGCGAAAATTGACGAGCTGGGCTTCGGGACATTGATTGATTGCATTGAGACAGGGTGACAAATTAATGGGAACAGCGAGCCTGCCGCCCAGTAACTCGCGAATGGTCATGGCTCCCACAGATTGATGACCCGCTGGGCATGAAAGAACCTTGAGCTCCTTTTCACCCAAATATTTTGAAGAAAGGACGCTGTCCCGTGGTTCCTCGAATGAGATAGCCGCATCCGAAATGCCAAGCACAAGTGATTCAAAGCATGTGGCCGTTGGCTGATGCCACACATCAAGGTGAATCTGAGGGTGCGAGCGTTCAAACGAGTCATACCAGCTTTCGGCAAAAAGGCGCCCCCGCCCATGAAGGCAGGGGGCGTAAAGACGAAAGTGGCCATCGGGCGAAACGCCGTCGCCCCTCGATTGAGCGTACTTTTTGAGATCGTCGACTTGCGCCAGGATCACGCGCGCACGACGCGCAAATTCTCTGCCCGCCGGAGACAAAACAGCCTCCCCCGCCGATCGGTCGAGCAAAACAATCTGATACTCAGATTCCAGCTTTTTGATTGCCGACGAAACGGCCTGCGGACTCACATGAACGGCGCGAGCTGCTTTGCGCACGCCGCCATAGTTCGCTACCGCTTGAAGGTATTCGAGTTGAGAAAGCTGCATAGATTACTCCAAAGGCAGCCAAGTCGACGGGCCAAGCGCCCTCAGATGAGGTTCTCGCCCAGGTTTTTGCCGCCGAGGACGTGCATGTGGAAGTGCATGACGGTCTGGCCGGCGTTGACGCCCTTGTTGGAGATGACGCGGAAACCGTCCTCCAGACCCTTGGCCTTGGCGACCTCCTGGATGGCGTGAGCTATGGCGCCCATGGTCTCGGCGGGTACGTTGTCGGCGATGTCGCTGTAGTGCTTCTTAGGGATCACGAGCGTGTGGACCGGCGCCTGCGGGTTGAGGTCGTCGAAGGCGATGACCTGGTCGTCCTCATAGACAACGGTCGAGGGGATCTCGTGGTTGGCAATTTTACAGAAGATGCAATCGCACATAGCTGGTTCCTTTCTTACAGACCAAGGTAATTATATTTGGTCAAGATGCTTAGAACGAAAGGTTATCATCGGTGTTGGCGGCCTCGCCGTCGGCGAGCACGTCGTTGCCGTCGACGTCCTTAAGGAGCACCGAGACCTTCTGCTCGGCATCGGACAGGCGGGTGCGCAGGCTTTTGAGGAGCTCGACGCCGCGGGTGTAGCTCTCGAGCGACTCCTCAAGCTCCATATCGCCCGACTCCAGGCTGCGGATGATGAGCTCCAGCTCCTGCGAGGCCTGCTTGTACGTAAGCTGCTCGACCGGGGTCTTCTCTGCCATATCTGTTTCCTTTCCTAAGGGTCTATCACTGCGAAACGCGGTCTACTCGACCGTATCGACCGTTGCTGCCACGTTGCCGTCTGCCATGCGCACGCGAATGGCGTCGCCAGGCTTAAAGGTCTTGGCACTCGTAGCCACACCATCATCGCTGTACGCGATGGAATAGCCGCGAGCAAGCACTTTGAGCGGCGACAGGGCATCGAGCGACGCTGCCGCACGGCTGAGGTCGGACGCTGGCTTGCTGAGCATCGTGCGCCCTTGATGCTCTAGGCGGGAACTCGCAAGCGTGAGCGCATGGCGCTTACCACCGAGCCCCGAGGTGCTTGTAATCAGACGCTCGGGCAAGCGCTCAAAGTTGGAGCGGAATGTCCCGACCGAGCGTACTATGGCGCCCGACAGGCGATCGGCAGTCAGCGCAAGCTCCGATTCGCGACGCTCGACCATAAATGTGGGGTCGTTGAGGCACGGGCGACACGCAGCGGCATCGAGCGCATCACCCAAGCGAGCCGTATAGGTGTCCCAGGCACGACGGCCGCGTTGGTCGAGCATTTCCAGATCGACCTGATCAGACCCGATCATCGAAGCCATCGCGGCGCCCAGACGCTGATGGCGCGTCTCGAGCACGTCGGCCAACTCCGTCATAGCCGGCGCCACCGATTCTGCCGCTGCCGTTGGCGTGGAGGCGCGACGGTCGCTCACCATGTCGCAGATCGAGGTATCGGGCTCATGCCCAATGCCCGTCACCACAGGCACGGGACAGGCTGCCACCGCACGGGCAAGCTCCTCGTCGTTAAAGGTCATGAGGTCCTCAAAGGAGCCGCCGCCGCGCACCAGCAAAATACAGTCGGGCGCCGGCGCAATGGAAGCGGCGCGGCGCAGGCCCTCAATGAGCTCGGCCGGCGCACCCTCGCCTTGAACCTTGGCGCCCACGCAGACGAGCTCGACGAGCGGGTTGCGACGACGCAATGTGCGCTTGACGTCGTCGATTACGGCACCCGAAAGCGAGGTGACAACCGCCACGCGGGAGCAGAACACCGGAATGCGGCGCTTGCGCGCTTCGTCCATCAGGCCCTCGCGGCGTAGCTTTTCGGCCAGTTGCGCCACTTGTTGACGCAGCAGACCCTCCCCCGCCAGCGAGAACGAGCGGGCAACGAAGCTCATGCGACCCGTAGGCTTGTAGAGATTGAAGCTGCCCTTAAAGCTCACCTGCATGCCGTCACGCAGATCGAAGGTACGCTTGAGATAGGCACCCTTCCAGATGATGCAGTCGACGGCGGCCGAGTCGTCTTTAATCTGGAAGTAGCAGTGGCCGCTTCGGGCATTGGGGCCACGGAAGCCCGTGACCTCGCCCAGAACGCTCAGCTGCGGAATGGCATCGAGCGCACCGGCGGCGATCTCTACCGCCTGGCTCACGCTGAGCTCCTTACGCTCTTGCTCGTCCGAACCGTCGAACTCGGCGGAAACGGCATTGCCGGTCAGATTCCAGCCTGCCACGCAGCCTCCTTTCGTTATCGTGCACAAGGGCTCCGGCCCTGCGCAAATTCAAGTCCAACACATAGTACAGCGCCGCGGGGACACAAATCTCCGCGGCGCCTGTCAAGCCAATTTGTTATCGGTTGGAGTTTCTGTTGTAGCGAGCCATAAGATAGAGCAGCTGAATGATCGAAGTGAGCGCTGCAGCCACATAGGTAAGCGCGGCTGCCGTCAGGACCTTCTTGGCACCGTTGACCTGCTTGGAACTCATACCCGACTGCTCGATGTACGCCACGGCGCGGCGGCTGGCATCGATCTCGACCGGCAGTGTAACCAACTGGAACAACACACTAAACGAGAAGAAGACCAACGCGAGGGTTGTGAGCCCGGCAATGTTCATAAACAGGCCCAAGAGCAACACGATCGTCCAGGTGTTCTGGGTAAAGTTGACGACCGGGACCAGAGCAGTGCGTACCTTCATCATGGCATAACCACTTTGACGCTGGGCGGCATGGCCCGCCTCGTGGCAGGCCACGGCAACGCTTGCGACCGATCCGCCCGAGCGGTTGGCTTCCGAGAGATACAGGTTGTTATCCTGCGGGTTGTAATGGTCGGTGAGCTCACCGGCGACACCCTTGATACCCACGGCGCTACAACCGTTGGCATCGAGCATGCGGCGAGCGACCGTGGCACCCGTATCGCCGTCCGAGTGAACCTTGGACCAGGTTTTGTACGTCGAGTTGATATAGCTCTGCGCGGCAAGACCGAGCACTGTACAAACAAGGAAAACCAGCAGGTACAGCGGGTCGATGCCAAAGCCGTATCCATAGTAATAGGGCATGCAAATTCCTCCGAATCGAGTTACACGTTGGAGGCATTCTACCCACTCAGCAGACTAGGCTTCCCTATAACAACTCAATCTTTCCGTCCTTCACGGTGAGCCCCATATTGCCGGAAAGCAGATCGTCCAGGCGCGAACCCACAAGCTCAAAACGCCAGCCTTCGCGCAGGGGGCTCTGCTCGGGATGCTCAATGTAGTCGGCCAGGTCATCGCGCGAGGCAATGACTGAGGTCGCCACACCCGAGCGCTCGGCAACCAGGCGAATAAGCGCATACATAAGGTCGGTCACGCTCTCCAGCTCCGGCGAAATCTGGCGATGTCCGCGCACCATAAGCGGCAGGCGATCGTGCGGACAGCTCGCACCGCGTTTGATGGCCATGAGTGCGCCGTCCACGTCGCGCTCCCCCAGCTGATCGGTACCGCGAATGCTGCGGAACTCCTCAACACGCGCGGGGTTGCGCTTAACCAGGGCCAGCAGCGTATCGTCGGACATGACCCACTTGCGCGGGATGTTGCGCCGCTCGGCGCGGTCCTCACGCCAGGCGGCAAGCTCGCGCGCAATGCCCAGCTGATGGCGGCTGCACGAGTTGATGCGCTTGACCTTGCGGAATGCCTCATGGCGGTCGGCGCGGTAGTGCGACTCGTCGGCTAGCGGGCGCAACTCGTCGAGTACCCAGTCCACACGGCCCAACTCGCGCAGGCGGCTCATCATCTCGGTATAGGCAACAATCAGGTACTTGACGTCATCGATCGCGTACTCAATCTGCTTATCGGTCAGCGGGCGGCGCGACCAGTCGGTCAGCGACTCGGTCTTAGGCAATGAGACACCGCAGAACGTCTGCACGAGCGCACCGTAGGAAATCTGCTGGCGCTCGCCCAAAAAGGCGGCGGCGACCTGCGTATCAAAAATCGGACGCGGCAGCGCGCCCACGGTGTGGAGCATGACCTCCATATCCTGCGAGCAGGCGTGGAAGACCTTGGTCACGCTCTCGTCGGCCATAAGCTCGGCCAGCGGCGATAGGTCGTCGATCACCAGCGGATCGACCGCGACGCTCTCGGCAGGAGTGGCAATCTGAACCAGGCACAGGCGCGGATGGAATGTGCGCTCGCGCAAAAACTCGGTATCGACGGCAATCGCGTCAAACTCACGGGCGCGCTGGCAAAAGTCGAGTAGAGCCTGATGTGTGGAAATGTACATATCAACCCATCGAATAAGGTTAGGCCCGAAAAACACGGGTAGGATATCGGCATTGCCTTACAACTATACTCGGTTAGTCACAGAACGGGAACGTAAGTATGCGCTGCCTTATCATCCACAACCCGGCATCGGGCCCCAGCTCAGATGAAATCTTCGCATTCACGCACGCCCTTGCACAGGGCGGCGACGAGGTCGTGATGCGCTTTATCGGCGATGGCATGGAGCCCGAGGACGCCGTGGCGGATGTGCGCGAGTTCGATCGCGTGGTAATTTCGGGCGGCGACGGCACCGTCTCCAACGTGCTCGACCAGATGCGCGGATGCGGCGTCCCCACGCTCGTCTTCCCCTCCGGCACGGCCTGCCTGTTCTTCAACAACATCGGCAATGCCCCCGAGGCCGCGGCGCTCGCCAAGGCCTGCCGCGTCGGCCGCACCGTCAAGGCGGATATGGGTGAGCTCTTTTGGCTCGACGAGAACGGCAACGAAAAGCGCCACGGCTTCATCATCATCGCCGGCTCGGGCTACGATGCCGAGATCATGATGAAGGCAGCCCCCACCAAAAACGATATCGGCGAGATCGCCTACTTCCTATCCGCGCTCGCCACGCCCAACCCCACGGTGGCGCACTTTACGATTGAGCATGACGGCATTGTCGAGGAACTCGATGGCATCTGCTGTATGGCCGGCAACACCTCGGTCATCCAAAACGACATCAACCTGTTCCCCGACTGTCGCATGAACGACGGCATGGTCGACATCGCGGTCATCGAGCCCGTCAAAACCGTACAGCTCCTCCCGACCGTGATCACCGCCGCACTCGACCCCGCCGGCAAGGTGCTCGGCCGTCCGCAGTTCAAGATCATCCAGACCAAAGAAGCCAAGATCACCTGCACCCCGTCGCTGGGCATGCAGTTCGATGGCGAGATCATCTCCAGCAACTCGGGCGTCTTTGGAGCCCGCGCACTTCCGAAATGCCTCGACCTCATCGTCGACGAATTCTCACCACTTGGTAAATAGGAGGACCCCGTGAACGACAATCCCCTGATCGGCTTTATTGTCATCGTCTTGGCCATGCTCGTCGGTTACGCCATCAACGTGATTCACCGCCGAAAGAAGTAAATCCACATTGGTATGATATTCATCCAGTTATCGACTCTCCCGCTGTTTATGCAAATCCTAAACAGCGGGAGAGTTTTCTTTTTGACCGCCGTCTAATGCTTTATTCAGCTACAGTAAATGCAGGGTGCCTTTATTTAACTAAAGCCATAAAATGAGTATTATTATCCGTTCATCGTATATTTCTTCACGCTCATCGAGCAAAGGCTGTTGTCGAGTGAATACTCTTTACACTTCCTTTAGGCTAGTAGATGTATTTATTAGCTGAAACTCCGTACGGTTTCGCGGGGTTTCAACAGTTGGGAGGGATTATGAGGTTTACTCATCCTGTCAACACGCTCAAGAAGCTCGGCTGCGGCCTTGCGTTTGGAGCAGCGGCTATCATGGCCATGCCGACTTCGGCACTCGCCTGCACCCAGATCTACATGGGCAGCAAGCTCACGGCAGACGGCAACACGTACTACGGCCGTTCCGAGGACTTCGGTCCGCGCTACATCAAGCACTTTGGCATTGAGCCCGCACACAAGGACGGCAACGAGTACACCTCGGTCGAGTCCGGTTTTGAGTACAAGTCCAAGGGCGCAACCTACCGCTACACCTTCGTTCGCGACAACCCCTCGCAGTGGGAAGATCGCTACGACGCATATTCCGAGGCAGGCATCAACGAGAAGGGCGTCTCCTGCTCTGCCACGTTGAGCACCTCCTATAACGAGAAGGCCGAAGAGGCCGACCCCATCACCGAGGAGACTGGCATTGGCGAATACAACTACGCCAGCGTCATTCTGGGCGAGAGTGCCACGGCCCGCGAGGGTGTCGAGCTCCTCGGCAGCCTGATTGACGAGCAGGGCGTCTGCTCCAACGACCAGATCATCATTGCCGACAACAACGAGACCTGGTTGTTTGCAGCGCTTTCCGGCCATCAGTGGATCGCCATGAGGCTCACTGACGATATCGCCTCGCTCAACCCCAACATCGGCAACCTCACCTATGACGTCGACCTCGACGACACCGAGAACTGCCTCCACTCCGAGGGCATCGAGTCTATGCCTAAGGAGAAGGGCTTTGCCGAGTACACCGACGGCAAGTTCGACGTCGCCAAGACCTACGGCGAGGAGATTGGCGAGGCCGGCATGCACCAGTGGTCGCGCTATATCCAGGGCCGCGATTACTTCATGGCTCCGCTTGCCGAGGGCACCGACTACGAGATCGTCAAGGACGAGCGCGAAGACGCTCGCGCGACGACCGGCGCCCTGGTCCACGAAATGCAGCCGCTGTTCTTTACGCCCGGCAAGTCCGACTGGAACACCTTTGAGATGATTCGTTCCTTCGCCGCTCGCGGCGAGAATGTCGCCGGCCTCAACGCCAACACCGACGGCGCCTATGCCATCGGCTCCAACCGCAACACCGAAATCCACACCTTCCAGATCCGTCACGGCATGGACCCCGAGATCGCGACCATCCAGTGGGAGATGCTATCCAACGCCGAGTTCTCCGTCGCCATCCCCCTCTATTCCGCACTGCTCACCGAGGTCAGCCCCTACTTCAGCGATCAGGATGTCTCCTTCGATCACTGCGAAGAGGAAGACGTCGTGAACAACGAGGAGCCCAAGAACTCCATCAACTACGTCCTCATGGACATCAACACGCTCGCCTATGAGAACCGCGACCACTGCGCCGCCGGCGTCCGCGCCTATCTCGACGCCCTGCAGAAGGAACTCATCGAGCAGAACCTGACCGTCGACGAGGCCATGCAGGCCGAAGAAGGCACCGAAGCCCGCACCGCCCTGGCCAACAAGGCCGGCAAGGCTGCAACCAAGAACACCTATGTTAAGTGCAAGGCCATGCTCGAGGAGATGCGCGACTACCTCCAGGAGGGCGATTTCTCCGAGGAGTTCGTCCCGAGTGACTACGATGCTGACAACGACTGCCTGGTCGAGTCCATCACCTACGCCGACGAGGCCCTTTCCGATGAGGACGTGGCCGAGCCCGAGGCCGAAAAGAAAGAGGTCACCGAGGAGAAGTCCGAGGGCAACAACATGGCCGCCATGGCCGTTGGCGCCGTCGTCATCATCGGTGTCTGCGTCTACGTGATCTATCGTCGCAAGAAGGCCTAAGGCCCTCATGTCTAAGCTGAGCGGACAAGGCAGCCATGGCAGCCTCGCCCGCTTAGCCCGCTCTTTTGACCGACGGGAAACCCGGGAAACCCGCTTGAAATCTTTTTAAAAAAGATTTCCCCGCACACACTTCGCTGTGCTATAGTGCAGCGCAACAGCAACTAGGTGCGACCGCGCCACGGCATCACGAAAGGAGCCACCAACATGAAGAACACGATGAAATCTCTCAACAACTGGTGGTGGCGTGATGCGAATACGATCGGTCGACAGTGAGTCCCTCACGCCTGTTTTTGCGCTCTAGGTGATTGGAAGGCCTCCGGTTTCGACCGGGGGCCTTTTTCTATCTCGAGCCCAATCGCATTCGCATCACGCGCCTCCGCTTTTCTCTTGCAATCCCCTTCCGAAAGGATTTTCACCATGTCTCAGAACACCACCGCCACCCAGCCCCGCACCGTCCAGACCGCCGACCGCGGCAAACTCGATGTCCGCGCCCTCGTCCTGCTCGCCATCCTGCTCGCCGCCGGCTTCATCCTCAACTTCACCGTCGGCAAGGCAATCTCGGGCATCTCGGGCGGCATGATCAGCCCCGAGTTCATCATCTCGGCCTTCTGCCTCACCATCCTGGTCGTTCGCCCCAACATCGGCCAGGCGCTCGTCATTGGCCTCATCTCGGCTGCCGTAATCCAGATCACCACCACTTCGCCGTTCATCGATTTTGCCGCCGAGGGCATCGCCGCCATGCTCATGGCCGGCATCGTCAACGGCGCCGGCAAGAACGGTCAGGTCAAGCCCGCCATCGCCATTGTCGCAACCTTCCTGACCACCTTTGTCTCCGGCGTTATCTTCATGGTCATCAAGATGGCCATGCTCGGCGTGGTTGGCGAGCTCGCCGCCGCCATGCTGCCCGTCGTCGCCATGACCGCCGTCTTTAACGCCATTCTGGTCGGTGCCCTCTACTTGCCCATCCAGAAGGCCCTTAGGCTCAATTAACCCGCTCGGCTTTACGAGCCACCCCATCTTGGCGTTCATTCGTCGCTCGCGTACCCAAGTACGCTTCGCTCCTCTTTCGCGCCAACCTGGGGCCCCTCGTAAAGCCGTCTCCGCACTCCACCAACAAAGACTGTCCCAAACAACTAGCTCTTGGGGACGTTCTTAAACGACTAGTCATGTAAGAACGTCCCCAATGACTATGAAAGGTATCCATGGAAACGATCATCAACGTCGACGATGTCTCGTTCTCCTATGGCACGCAGACCGAGCAGGCGCTCAGCCACATCTCACTCGGCGTGAACAAGGGAGATTTCATCGGCATCATCGGGCCCTCGGGCGCCGGCAAGTCCCCGCTTGCCGCCTGCCTGTCGGGCGCCGTGCCCCACCACTACACCGGCACGTTCTTTGGGTCCGTCATGGTTGACGGCCACGACACCTGCGAAGCCTCGCTCACCGACGTATCGCAAATCGTCGGCAGTGTGCTGCAGGATATCGACACGCAGATGGTCGCTTCGGTCGTCGAGGACGAGATGCTCTTTGGCCTCGAGAACTTTGGCGTCCCCCATGACCAGATCGAGCAGCGCGTGAGCGAAACGCTCGAGACCGTCGGCATCAGCGACCTGCGCGACCGCGAGATCGCCACCCTCTCGGGCGGACAGAAGCAAAAGGTAGCCATCGCCGCCATCCTCGCCATGCGTCCGCGCGTCTTGGTTCTCGACGAGCCCACCGCGGCACTCGACCCTGCCAGCTCCACGCTGGTCTTCGAGACGCTGCGTGAGGCAAACCGCGCACTTGGAATCACCATCGTCGTCGTTGAGCAAAAGGTCGCCCTGCTCTCGGAGTACTGCAACCGCGTGCTCGTGCTCAACCATGGCGAAATCGCGCTGCAGGGCGAACCACACGAGGTCTTCGCGCATACCGACGAGCTCCGTGCCATCGGCGTCGACTGCCCTCGCGTCACGCGTATCTTCAATAGCCTCGAGGCCGATGGCCTGGTAAGCGGTACCCCTTGCTTGGATGTCGATGAGGCCGAGCGCCTGATTTCGGGCATCGTCGACCCCGCACGCGCGGCCAGCGAAGCCCAGGCGCCCGCCGGCTCCCCGCATGCACCGTCGTTGCGCCCTCATGCCAAGGACGCCGAACCCGTACTCACCTTCGACCATGTTGAGTTTGCCTATCCCAATGGCGGCGCCGCCGTACACGACCTCAACCTGACGCTCTATCCCGGCGAGCTCGTGGGCATCGTCGGCCAAAACGGTGCCGGCAAGACCACGCTCACCAAGCTGCTCACAGGCCTGCTTAAGCCCGCCTCGGGCAGCGTGCGCGTCACGGGACTGGATACCGCAGCCGTTCCCACGAGCCGCATCGCCCGCGAAGTCGCAACCCTCTTCCAAAACCCCGACCGCCAGATCTGCAAGGATACCGTACTCGACGAGGTCGCTTTTGGCCTGGAGCTTGCCGGCATCGACCGTGCCGAGGCTCTGCGTCGCGCTCGACTCGTTATCGACCGCTTTGGCCTGCCTGCCGATGAGGCACCTTTCTCGCTTTCGCGCGGCCAGCGACAAATGGTGGCGCTTGCCTCCGTCGTAGTTGTTGAGCCCAAGATCGTCGTGCTCGACGAGCCCACGAGCGGCCTTGATTACCGCGAGTGCATGACCGTCATGGAAACGGTGCGCACCATGGCCGAGCGCGGCTGCGCCGTTATCATGGTCTGCCACGATATGGAAGTTGTTTCCGACTTTGCCGAGCGTATCGTAGTAATGGCCGACGGTCGCATCCTCGACCGCGGCCGCACGCACGAGCTATTCTCGAACATCGATCTCATGCGGCGTGCCTACGTGGAGCCTCCCCAGGTTATTGAACTCTCGCGCCGTCTGGCATCTTCCGTCTCGCCCGCTTTTGCGCAGGTGAGCGAGGTCACCGATGTCGTTCGCATTACCAAGGAGATGGTCCGCCGTGGTTAACGTCATCGACTACATGCCGGGCGATACGCTGCTGCATCGCCTGAACCCCGTCGTCAAACTGGGCCTCGCCGCCGCCATCATCGTCGGCATCTTCTTGTCCGACACCTACGTGGCGCTGCTGGGCTTTTTGGCACTCACCCTTACGCTGGGCGCCTATGCCGGTGTCGTCGACCGTCTGTTCTCGCTGCTCAAGTTGCTGACTCCGCTCGCGCTTATCATGCTGGTGCTCCAGCTGGCCTTTATGCGCGATGGCAACGTTGTGTGGGGCTTTATCACCGACACGGGCCTCATCACAGGATCGAAGGCCTGTCTGCGCCTGCTGGGTGTGGCGTTACCGCTCATCCTCATACTCATGGTGACCAAGCTCAACGACCTTGCCAACGCCTGCGTCGAGGTGCTGCACGTACCGTATCGCTATGCCTTCACCTTTACCACGGCGCTGCGCTTTGTGCCGGTGTTTGGTCAGGAGATGAACGCCATCATGGAAGCGCAGACCACGCGCGGCGTCGAGTACGACACCAAGAACCCTATCAAGAAGCTTAAGCTCATGTTGCCACTGTGTGTGCCGCTGCTCATCTCGAGCGTGGGCAAGACCGATGCCACGGCCTTGGCGGCAGAACAGCGCGGCTTCTATCTGCGCACGCGCGCCAGCTCGTACAAGCGCTACCCCATCAAGGGCCTGGACATCGCCGTACTCATCGTCAGCATCGCCCTCATCGCCATCGGCTTCCTGTTCTAGTTCGCCACCGACAGCAACCGCCCAACGCAAAAGGCCTCGGCTCGCACCAAACGAGCCGAGGCCTTTATTGTTTCACCAGATAAAACCTACCAAAATTAACCTGTCCCTTTTTGACGGGTCGGAAGCTAGAGGCGGTAGGGGACGCCGCTGCGGATGATGGATTCGCGCACCAGGACATCCATAGCATCGAGGGTGATCTCGGGCATCTCTCGATACTTCTGCAGCACCGATAGCTCGGTGCAGGCCAGAATGACACGGTCGCAGCCGCTACGGGCGAACTCCCACATCACGCGGTCGAACTTATCCATATCGGGCTCACGTCCGGCTTTCACATCATCGTAGATAAGCGACATCACATCGTTCTGACGTTTCTCGCTGGGATAGACGACCTCAACACCCGCAGCCTCGCATTCGCGGCCGTAGACGCCCGCGCCCACGGTTCCGTCGGTGCCCATGATGCCAATCTTGCGCACCGGCTCGGCCGGCATGCTCAGGTTGGGGTCGAACTCGCACTCCCCCATCACCGCACCCGCAAGGGCATAGCGCACCGACTCACGCGGCATGTGGATAATCGGCACCTTGGTAAACGACTGGATCTGGTCGTAGAAGTAGTGTGACGTGTTGCAGGGAATGGCAATGTGCGCACAGCCCAGCGACTCGAGTGCCTGGGCACACTCTTTCATGGTCGCCAGCAGCTTGGCGTGATCGCCAGTCTTAATGGCAAGCGTGCGGTCGGGCATGGTCGACTTGGAGAGCACCACCATGTCGATATGATCCTGATCGCAGGCAGCAGCCGTATGACGCACTACCTGGTCGTAGTAATACGACGTGGCCTCGGCGCCCATGCCGCCGATAACTCCCAGCTTTTCCATCGCCGCCTCCTTGGTGACGCTTGCGCAATTGCGCGTATCATACCCGCGCCCGCCCGATGTAAACCGGACGGGCGCCGCACTCATCTACTTGTAATAAGTCTTGAACAGCTTAAAGTGGCGCAGCTTGGTGTGCCACATGCGCAGCCAGCGGTTAAAGACAAAGTCGCCCTTCATAAACGAAGGGTCGGCGCCCTTGCCTTCCTTGTCCAGGCGATGCACCTTAGCGCGCAGCTCGGGATCCTTGACGTATTTGTCGACGACGCCCATGGGGACGACCATCCACAGCGCCTCGTCCTGCGCCGTCACAAACTCCGGCTCAAACGGGCGGTTGAACACATACTCGTCCACCACATACTTGGCAACGTTAAAGCCACTGTTGGTGACGTAGTAGTTGCTGCGACCCTGGCGCGTGTTGAAATCGAAGAACTTAAACGAGCCGTCGCGCTCGTCGTACTTAACGTCAAAGTTGGAATAGCCCACAAAGTGAAGGTCCTCGAGCAACTTGCGCACGCCACCCATAAGCTCGTCATTGGACTCGGTGATGATGCAGGCGTGATTACCGACGCCATGGGGCTGATGCTCCTCGAGCAGCACGTGACCCAGGCACATCATGCGGACCTTGCCGTTGCGGTCGGAATAGCTGGTGAGCACGCGCATGTACTCGTCGTTGCCGGGCACGCGATCCTGCAAGATCAGGTCGTCGGTGTAGCCGCTGGCATACGAGTCGCGAATGACCTGTTCCAGCTCGGCGCGGTCGGCAATCTCATAGGCCTTTTTCTGGCCCTCGAACTCGTGCTGCCACCACATGATGCCGTCAGAAGGCTTCAGAATCATCGGGTAAGGAAAATCGATCTGGTCGAGCACTTCGGCAGGTGCCTCGCCCTGGGCATTCAGCATCGCCATGGTGAAGGTAAAGGTATGCGGATAGGGCACGCCATGCTTCTCGCACAGCTCGTAGAAGATCTCCTTCTTCTGGCACTGCTCGAGCATGCTATAGGGAGCGTAAGGCGCGACGATGTTATCCGCCAACTCATGGGCATCCTTGGCCTGAGCCACAAGGGCAACATAGTTATCGCCACAGCCCACAAGGACAATCGTCTTATCGGCATGCGCTTGGGCAATGCCGTTGACGGTTTTGAGCATCACGGGCATGGTGTCGATATCCACGTTGGGCGTGTAGTCGATAATCTGGCTGCGGTACGCGGGACCCGTCTGATACTTGCCAAAGACCAGACTCATGACCTGGTACTCCTCGTAGAAGGCGCGCGCCACCGAATAGGCGTTGATGTCGCCACCGAGCAGCACGGGAATGAACTCGCGCTCTGTAAATTGCAATGCCATGGAAACTTCCTAACATGAACTGCCCACACAACGGGCGGTCTTTGCGCAACTGATTTATTCTAGCGTGCCGAGCCGCCGGTGCCCAAAGCTCCACCGTATCTATGGCAATCGACGTGATCGTCCAGCATAAAGGCCGCACTCACCGCGATGGGGCCTTGTAGCTGCAAACCCCCTGTTGAGATAGCTTTCACGACCGAAAGCCCGTCCGCAAACAGGCCCCCGTAACGTTAAAGTTGAACTCTATGGTTTCTCAACAATTCATCATAACTGCAGGTCAAAGCCAAAGCCTCAAGTTCAACTTGACCCTTTGGAACCTTTAAGGTTCAAGTTGAGGTCGAAAGCAGTAGTAGAATACCGTTCGAACCATAACCTACGATTGATTGCAGAGGGACTGGATGCAGCATTCGAATCATCGCACCGCAGCGCTCATTGCGTCGAAGCCGGCTCGTATCATCACGAGCGCCGCGCTCGCCGTTGCGCTGACGGCCACACCGATGCTCTCCCCCGTTGCGGCGTATGCCGCCTCGCAGGCAACGCAGGACCAGCTTTCCGCAGCCCAGCAGAAGATCGAAGCCGCCACGAGCGCCTACAACGACGCTCGCACCAAACTCGATGACCTGCAAAAGCAGATTGACTCCAATGAGGCAAGCATCGAGGAAATCGAGGCTAAGCTTCCCGAGCAGCAGGCCAAGGCAAGCTCCGCCATGCGCGATCTGTACAAGTATCAGAAGGGCACCAATCCCATCGTGAGCTTCCTGGTCAACGCGCAGAGCCTGGGTGAGTTCATCACGACCTGCAAATACACCAACCAGATCACGAGCTCGAGCGTCGACGAGATCGAACAGCTCAATAACATGCAAACCGAACTCGAGCAGAACAAGGCCGAGCTCCAGCAGGCCAAGTCTCAGCTTGAGGCAGAGCAGAAAAACGCCGAGGATGCGTTAGCTCAGGCCCAGCAGCTCCGCAGCGAGGCACAGGCAAAAGCCGAGCAGGAAAATGCCGCCGAACTTGCCAAGCTTGAGGCCGATAAGGCCGCTGCCGCCGAGAAGCTCTCGGGCGAGGGCGTAAGCGGCAGCAATTCCAGCAGCCAGGCCACCAACACCAACACCACCATCGACACCACGGTGAACAACGCCAATACCGGTAGCTCCGATTACGATTCGTTCATTAATGAGTGGACGAGCCGCATCGACAATTATCTCGCCGGCTCCCCCATGGCAGGCCAGGGCTACAACTTTGCCGTCGCCGCTTGGAATACCGGTGTCGACCCCCGTTGGTCCCCCGCCATCGCCTGCATCGAGAGCACCAAGGGTGCTTATTGCGCCAATTCTTACAACGCCTGGGGCTGGAGTGCCCGTGGCGGCGGTTGGCGCAGCTTTGGCAGCTGGAGCGAGGGCATCTCCGCTCACGTCGCCTATCTGGGCGCCAACTACGGCTCCACCCTTACCCCGGCAGCGGCCAAAAAGTACTGCCCGCCCACGTGGCAGGACTGGTACAACAAAGTCGCCGCTCAGATGAACCGCATCTAAGTGCAACTGCAAAGGGCCCCAATGGGGCCCTTTTCTTTTAGGTAGCGGAGATATCGACGACGCCGGTCGCATTGGCAACCGCGACTATGACGATCATGCATAGGAGCAGCACACCCAATGCCTTGAGCCAGAGTTTCGCGAGCTTCTTGCCGCGATAGCTGTCGAGCAGTGCGAATCGCCGACGAAGACGGCGCTTATCGAGCAGCGCAAAATGCATAAGCACCATAAGGCCATCGACAAAGAAAAAATACTCGATTATGAGAAGCCACGTCGGGTAGCTTTGGTTTGCTCCCGTGGGGTGAAAGACGGCAAAGTGACTTCCGGCAAAGAACACAAGCAGTGAGAAGCAGACGAGCGTATTCCAAATACGCCCCAGAGACTCCGGAACGCGAGAGAGCAGACCGCATGCAGCGGAGGCGGCAGGCCTAGAAAGCCCTGCGGGGTTCTGGAACCCTTGGGACGTCAACGCCGTCTCCGAGGCCGGAGCACGGACAAGCACAGGCGCAGGAGGCCGCACGGGGCGACTTAGATCGTATGCCGCGCGCGTCGCCCGTCCCAACGCTTCCGCGCTCGCAAAACGCTTGGCCGGGTCGAGCGCCATCGACATGCAGACGGCATCGGCAAGTGGAGTGGGAATGCCGCGCGCCTCGCATTGCTCGCTCATGTCGAGCCCTGGTTTAGGGTCGACTCCCGTCAAGCAGAAGAACAACAGGGCGCCAAGTGCGTAGACGTCGCTTCGCACGCTCGTCTGCCCAAACCCATACTGCTCGGGCGGCGCATAGGGCCGTGTCCCAAACTTGACGGTATCGGCATCGGCGCCATCGCGCCATACGCGCGCGATCCCCAAGTCGATAATCACCAGCGATGAAAACGTCAGGCCGTCATCAGGCGTATAGTTGGCACCTGTCACGATGATATTCGACGGCTTGAGGTCGCGATGGATCACCGGCGCCGACGTCTCCCCCGCTATTGCAAAACCGGTGTGGAGCTCGCCCACGGCATCGCATAGGGCAGGATACAATTCACGCGCATAATCGGGGGTGGCTCCCAGACGGTACACCAGCGCCCCGAGCGTCTCCCCTTCGATGTATTCCATAACCACGTTGAGCTCGTCGCCCACACGACGACAATCGACGATTCTGGGCAGGTGCTCAAAACGCCTGCCTGCCCGCTGAGCGGCAAACAGACGCTCGTATGCCCCGCCGATTTGAGCCGAAGCATCGATGCGTTTACGGACAAAGGGGCCGAGCGAACCACCGCCGGTTCCTTCAAAGTACACAAGCTCGGTTGTTTCAACGGACGAGCGCTTAAGTACACGCTCCACGCGATAGCTGTCGTCACGATCGAGCGACGCCAGGTGCTCGGCAAGCGCTGCGGTCAGCTCATCATCGTAATATGTTGGGGTCTGATTATCCATAGCCTCCATCATAGCGCAGGGCGCAGACACCCCATGGCATCCGCGCCCCGTTCGTTTGCATCGTTGTTCGGCAGCTCCGCCGGCTCAGATATCAGCCGCTAACTCACCGTTTCCTCGCCAAAGCGATACAGCTCTTCATTGACCTTTTGGAGGCTACAGCCACGGTCGATGCAAAAGATAATGATTGCATCGCGACGGTCCTTGCAGTTGAGGACGCTCACTCCGGCAGCCGTCAGGGCGCGGTTGGTCTCTTTCATCGACAGCGCCATTGCAAAGGCAATCTGCAGCACCTTATTGCGGCTCGGATTGCGCGAACCGGTAAAGATCTGATAGCCAAAGGTCTCGTTGAGGTCGGCCATACGCACCACGCGTGAACGCTCGAGCCCCTTCTCTTGCAGCAACTGCTTTAAGTAATCCGAAAGCGACGGGGCGGCAAAGTCGTGTTCCTTGATATAGCCATCGATACTCGGCGCATCAAGGAGCTCGTTGAGCAACTCGTCCGTCAGCTTTTTATCGGGCATGCGGCTTCACCTCCAAACGACCCAACGGCATCAACACGCTAAGCAAGCACCCAGCTAGCAGTCGCGGTCTTTTCGAGCATGTTGGCAAAATATAGGGCCTTCTTGATGTCGCCGTCAAAGTAAATATTGCCCGCAACGGAGCCGCCGGCGGCAAGGGTGCCAGACTGCAGCTCGTCAGAGCCTTCGCTGTAATAGCCCTGGTTCTGCTGGGCGCCGTTGGCGTCCTCGCCCTTCCAGTCGTAGACATTGTAATCCGCGCCCTCATCGCCATTGTTGACGTACGTGACGTGAATGCCCGTCATGGTCGAACCGTCAAAATTGGTAAGCCCGGTCTGCACGGAATCGACAGTAACGGAAAGACCGGCAGCCGTGGTAACAGTCGTGCCGACGGCCAGGTCGGTCGTAGGCTGCTCTTCCTTTTTCGACTCCTCCTTCTTATCTGCGTCGCCGGCGTCCTCGGTGACGGTCGCCTTATCGCTACCGCAACCGGCAAGAAGACTGGCAGTCCCCAAGGCAACAGTGGCGAATGCGCCAAGTGCAGCGCGACGGCTCAGCAGCACTTCGTTTTCGAGCTTTTTCATCATGCATCCTTCCATCTATCCGGCTACCGTGCCGGCACACAGCACATCGTAGGAAGGATTAAACTTGAATTCATTAGCTGAGAGCTAAAGTTGCGGTAAACGGCCAATGCGGTTATCCGAACGCCGAGCAAACGCACTTTGCGCAACCGTCTGCTGGCAGTGCATCAACCCAACGTGACGGATTCCCCGGTAAAGGTACTCACAAGCAACAGGATAAAGAAAACTAAATAGCTGATGCTCAATAGGTAGGCGACGACTAAAAAGATGGTCCATCCAACATTGGTCTTACCATCGGCGCGGCGTTGCTCGCGAGAACGGCACAGCCAGACCGTCACGCCAATGGCCACAATCAGCAACACGAGTGCCGCTGCTGCCAACCCGGCAAGCGCAAACATCACGCCAATGCTCACAGCAATAACCGGAAGCAGTAGCAAGCCACACCCGCATCCACCCGGACTATATACGGAAGACTGTCGGCGTCGCCTCATCGCCACCCCCATTATCTTTGAGCACTACAGTGCGATGGCCTGCTGAACAGGAACGATCTTATCGAGTTCCGGTTCAATCCGCCTTTTCTCGGCCTCAAGGTCAAACGCCACCTGAGCGCGCAGCCAATAACCATCCGTCAGGCCAAAATAACGGCAAAGACGGAGGTCGGTGTCGGCCGTCACGCGACGTTTTCCCAAGACAATCTGCCCGATACGCTGAGCCGGAATCCCGGTCTCTTTCGCAAGGCGATATTGAGAAATGCCCATGGGAACAAGAAACTCCTCTTTGAGGAGCTCGCCAGGAGTCACCGGCGACAGCAAATCAGGCGCAGTCTCATCACTTGTGATAATCGACGATTTCGACATTCCAAGCCATCTCCTGTCTCCACTCAAAACAGACCCGATAGCGCTCGTTAACACGGATGCTATATTGACCGGCACGATCGTCCTCCAAAGCTTCCAGGCGGTTGCCCGGTGGAACGCGAAGATCATCAAGCGATGCACAAACCTGCAGTTGGCGAATCTTCCTCAACACAACACGCTCAAAGGGCTCGAACTTCCTGACCCGCACACCCATCGCAAAACGTTCGGTATCCTCATCTTTATACGATGCAATCATAGTATCGCCTTACGTTAATAACGTCAAACGTTTCTATAGACTTATATCTCTATTATACCGTACATCTGTTCGTATATTCTAGAGCAAGCATCCCTCGTCAATTAACCAAGCAAAAGCAATCGTTTGTAGACATCGAGGCCTTTGAGCAGGATTTCCTCGTCAAAGAGCATGGTATCAGTATGCAGGGCGCTCATGGCATAGGCGGGGCAGCCATCCGAATCACTCGGGTTGTCTTGGTCCTCTGGCACGCCCGTGCCCAGCAAGAAAAACACGCCCGGCAGATGGCGCTGATAGAACGCGAAATCCTCGGCAATCAGCAGCGGCTCATCCACGAGCTGTAACTCGGGCAGAGCAGGCGCGATTCGGGCAAATAACTCGGGGTCGTTGTCGACCGGCGGATAGCCCCCGGCAAAGTCTAGATCGTACGTGCAGCCCGTTGCAGCGCATGCCTCATCAAGCACGCGGCACACACCCTCGCGTGCACGGTCGAACATGTCGTCCGTAAACACACGCAGGCTTCCGGCCACATGGGCCTCCCCCGCCACCGCGTTACAAACCGTACCGGCCTGCAGCAGACCAAACTTACCGATACAGGGCTCGTCGGTGCCCAGCTCGTCCATCAGCTCGCGCTCGGCAACCAAAAACTTTGCTGCCGCCAACGCGGCATCGTGCGACTCCCCGACCGGCACACCATAGGTCTTAGCGATGTGGATGCTCGTACCGTGAATATGGATATGCGTCTCGCTCGAACGCGCCAGCAGCGGACCGGAACAACTCGCCAACGTGCCGGCAGGCAGATCGGGCCACACATGGAAGCCAAAAATGCGGTCGGCCCCATAGCGCTCGAACACACCACTCTCGCATACCGTCTTGGCGCCACCGGTCGTCTCCTCGGCCGGCTGAAACACAAAGAGCACGTTGCGCTTGATGGCACCCGGCTGCTCACGAATCGTACGATCGACATACGTCGCGGCGGCAAGCACCATGGCCATGTGACCGTCGTGACCGCACGCATGCATCTTACCGGGATGCGTCGAGGCAAAGGTCGCGCCCGTTGCCTCCGCGATGGGCAGGGCGTCCATGTCGGCGCGAATCGCCGTGGCATGCACGGCGCCCGTGCCGGCATCGAAGAAAGCGCAGACGCAGCTGGGACACGGATGGGTCACATCGCAGGTGAGCGGTGCCAACACGCCCTCGATATAGGCGATCGTCTGCGGAAGATCGAAGTCGAGCTCCGGGATCCTGTGCAAGTCGCGGCGGTAGCGACGGAGTTCTTGGAGCTCGGCCATATTGGTTCCTTTCGTAGGTGCGCGTCGGCTGCTATCTATTGTGCCGCAAGATTGCTACACCCTTATTTCCAGCATATCCCTGCATTTTTTAAACGTTATATACAAATACTCTTGTTTGGTAAAGTGCAACGTGGTAGGGTCGTTACCACTTGATAGAGGCGCGGGCACGAAGAGCCGCGGGCGAGCCGGCAGGCTTTGACCCCGCGGGGAGGCGAAACCCGCCGAACTGGGTTTTTCGGGCACGAACAGCCTGGTGGGCCTGCGGGAAACACCCGCAGGACTGTCTGCAGCAATGCGGGAGCGCTATCCGGACATTGGGTCCACGCTATGCGGATTCGATGCGCAGGTAGCGCCGTCTGGATAGCGAGGTTTACGGGACATGTCATTGACTCCCAACGAGGCATATGCGGCCAAGCAGCCGTTTGTGGACAAGGAGACGCTCGAGCATATCGTCGAGCAGTTCCCCACGCCGTTTCATCTATACGACGAGGCGGGCATCCGCCGCAACATGCAAGAAGTGCGCGACGCCTTTGCATGGAACCCGGGCTTTAAGGAATACTTTGCCGTCAAGGCCAACCCCAACCCGGCACTCATCTCCATTCTCAACGAATACGGCTGCGGCTGCGATTGCTCGAGCTATACCGAGCTCATGATCGCCCGCTCGCTGGGCATCACCGGACACGACATCATGTTCTCGTCCAACGACACACCGGCGGCGGACTTTGAGCTCGCCGACAAGCTGGGTGCCATCGTCAACTTTGACGACATCAGCCACATCGAGTTCTTTGAGCGCGTTGCGGGACCCATCCCCAAGACGGTCAGCTGCCGCTTTAATCCGGGCGGCCTATTCCAGCTCTCCAACGGCATCATGGATAACCCCGGCGACTCCAAATACGGCATGACCACCGAGCAGCTCTTCGAGGCCTTCCGCATGCTCAAGGCCAAGGGCGCCGAGGACTTTGGCATCCACGCATTCCTTGCCAGCAACACCGTCACCAACGACTACTACCCCAAGCTTGCGCGCATCCTCTTTGAGCTTGCCGTGCGCCTGGAGCGTGAAACGGGCGCACATGTCGCCTTTATCAATCTGTCCGGCGGTGTGGGTATCCCCTACCTGCCCGAGCAGCAGGCTAACGACATCCGTGCCATCGGCGAGGGCGTACACGCGGCCTACGACGAGATCTTGGTTCCCGCCGGCATGGGCGATGTGGCGATTTGCACCGAGATGGGTCGCTTTATGATGGGCCCCTACGGCTGCCTGGTGACCAAGGCCATCCACGAAAAGCAGATCTACAAGGACTATATCGGCGTGGACGCAAGCGCCGTCGATCTGATCCGTCCTGCCATGTATGGCGCTTACCACCACATTACGGTGATGGGACAGCCGGGTGGCGCCGACAAGACCGCAGCACCCGTTACGGACACCTACGACATCACGGGCAATCTGTGTGAGAACAATGACAAGTTCGCCATCGACCGCGAGCTACCGCGGGTCGACATGGGTGATGTGCTCGTGATCCACGATACCGGCGCGCATGGTTACTCCATGGGCTACAACTACAACGGCCGTCTGCGCTCCGCCGAGGTGCTGCTGCGCCCCGACGGCTCGGCCGACCTTATCCGCCGCGCCGAGCGCCCGGGCGATTATTTTGCCACGCTCGACGTGTTGCCGAGCGGCCGAGAGCTGCTGGCCAAGTCGCGCGCCGAAAGCGCTCGTCGTCGCGCTCAGGACGAGCGCCTGGCCGTCGCCGTCCAATGGAACAAACGCATCCAGATCGCGGAAGCGAAGGAGAAGAACATGGATATCCGCAACCTCGAGGGCTCGATCGTCGCCCTTGTTACGCCGTTTAAAAAGGACGGCAGCGTCGACTTTGACGCACTCGAGCGCCTTATCGATTTCCACCTGCAAAATGGCACCGACGCCATCCTCACCCTGGGCACCACCGGCGAGAGCGCCACGATGACCGATGACGAGGACAACTCCGTCGTCGCCGCCGTGGTCAAGCAGGTTGCAGGCCGCGTCCCCGTCATCGCCGGCTCGGGCTCCAACTCCACGCAAACCATGCTCACCAAGTCGCTCACCTATCAGGGCCTGGGCGCCGACGGCCTGCTGCTCATTACCCCCTACTACAACAAGTCTAATGAAGAGGGCATCTACCAGCACTTTAAGACCGTTGCCGATGCCGTAGATATCCCCTGCATCCTGTACAACATCCCCGGCCGCTGCGGCTGCGGCATCAGCGAGCGCAACGTAGAGCGCTTGGCCGCGCACCCCAACATCATGGGTATTAAGGAAGCCTCGGGCAACGTCGCCTACGCGGCCAAGATCGCCCACCTGCTGTCCGACGACTTCCGTATGTACTCGGGCGAAGACACGCTCACCGTGCCGCTCATGAGCCTGGGCGCCTCGGGCACCATCAGCGTGTGGGCCGATGTTCAGCCGCAGCTCGTGCACGACATGTGCCGCGCCTATCTGGACGGCGACGTGGAGCGCGCCCGCGATATCCAAATTGCCGGCCAGCCGCTCATCAATGCCCTCTTTAGCGAGGTCAACCCCATCCCCGTCAAGGAGGCACTCGCCCAGATGGGCATGATCGAAGCCAACTACCGCATGCCGCTGTGCCCCATGGCCGATAACACGCGCGCCGCACTTACCGATGCTCTGAAGGGAGCTGGTCTGCTTGATTAAGACCGTCATTATGGGAACGGGCCGCATGGGCTCGCTCATCCACACTACCGCCGAGGGCATTGTCAACGCCGCTGGAGAGCCCGTTTTTGATATCGTGGCCCAGATCGGTTTTGACCTGTCCGAGCTCGAGAGCACCCCGGCAGCCGACGTCATCATCGACTTCTCGAACGTCGTGACCTTCGATGCCGTCGTCGCCTATGTCGAGCGCACGGGCGCGGCGTTAGTCTCGGGCACCACAGGCTACACCCCCGAGCAGATGGACCGCCTGCGTGAGCTGGGCCAGAACGCCCGCGTTATGCACTCGGGCAATTACTCCATCGGCATCGCAGCCCTGCGTCATCTGGTAGCACAGGCCACGCGCGAGCTGCCCGGCTTTGACTGCGAAATCGTCGAGACGCACCATAACCAAAAAGTCGATGCCCCCAGCGGCACCGCAAAGCTGCTGCTCGACGCCGTCGTCGAAGCCGAGCCCGAGGCAGGCTACCACCCCGTCTATGGCCGCGAGGGCATGTGCGGAGCGCGCGACCCCAAGGAAATCGGCATGCACTCGCTGCGCGGCGGCACCGTAGCCGGTGTGCACGAGGTGGGTTTCTTTGGCCAGGACGAGGAAGTCACGCTCACCCACCGCGCCACGAGCCGTCAGATCTTTGTCAACGGCGCCCTGGCAGCCGCGCAGAAGCTCGTCGCCCGTGAACCCGGCTTCTATACGTTCGACCAGGTCATGTTTGCCTAACCAGGTATCAACCGAATCCGCCCAAAGGAGAGATAGCAAATGAGCAACGCAGCCGAGATGGATGCACAGGAGATTATCGACTACATCGCCACCGCGCCCAAGAAAACGCCCGTCAAACTGTACGTGCGCGAAAAGCCGGGCATGAAGGTCCAGTGGGGCAATGCGCACGTCTACGGCGGTCGTCGTGGCAAGACCGTCTTTGGTGACTGGGATGAGCTCAAGGTCATCCTCGATGCCAATGCCGACTCCATCGACTACTACGACGTCGAGAATGACTGCCGCAACTCCGCCGTCCCCATGCTCGACCTTAAGGGCATCAATGCCCGCATCGAGCCGGGCGCAATCATCCGCGACCGCGTCGAGATCGGCGACCGCGCCGTCATCATGATGGGCACCATCATCAACATCGGCTCCGTTATCGGCGAGGGCTCTATGATTGATATGGGCGCCGTCCTGGGCGGCCGCGCAACCGTGGGCAAGAACTGCCATATCGGCGCCGGCACCGTACTGGCAGGCGTCGTTGAGCCTGCGAGCGCCACGCCCGTCATCATCGAAGATGATGTCATGATTGGCGCCAACGCCGTGGTCCTGGAGGGCGTGCGCGTGGGCAAGGGTGCTGTCGTTGCCGCCGGCGCCGTATGCGTCGAGGACGTCCCCGCCGGCGCCGTCGTGGCCGGTGTCCCCGCCCGCGTCATCAAGATGCGCGATGAGAAAACCGACAGCAAGACCGGCCTCGAAGAGGGACTACGTCAGCTTTAATAGTTACGCGGTTTTACCAAGAAGGCCGAAGCCCCAAAGGGCTTTGGCCTTTTCGTTACGGTCAATCTACTCGAGCCGCTATCGATTCTCGATGCTGCCGATATTCTTGAGCTCGATGGAGATGAGGCCGTTGGGTTCGTTGACGAACTCGATGTACTCGGAGTTCGAGCCCATCTCGGCCGGAAAGCTGATCTCGATGCCCGTATCGGTACGAATCTTGTGGTTGCGCACGGCCGCGCGTTCGACCTGCTTGCGCTCCACGGGCACACGCTCAGGCACCTTCTCCTCAGTCAGTGCCGCGCGCACGCTCTCCTTGATAACCGGTTCGTCCTCAAAGACCTCATCGACGATATCCCAGGGCGGCAGCTCCTCGTCATCCTCGACTTTCTCGGCGACGGCAGCCTTAACCTTGGCGAGCGCCACGGCCGTATTGGCACCGTGCTCCTCGGCGACTTCCTCGACCACACGCGTCACGGTGTCGATGACCTCCTTGCCTGATACGCCCGTGTCGCACTGCAGCAGGCCATCGGGGATAAGCATACGGTCCTCACCGGCAATCTTGCGCTTCTTGTCCACGTAACCGATCTCCATGGTGCTCGCACGCACGATGGCATAGCTCGGCACCTTTTGCGAGGGGTTCGGCAGAATGGCGTAGTGGCGCGCGATGTCGTTGCGCACCTCTCCCTCCTCGCGGCCCACTTCGTGCATAAAAGCCTGCTTGGAGCCCAGCAGCATCACGGCAAACCAGCGGGCATCCTCATCGTCGTCAAAATCGGCCACGAGCACGTCGGTGGACTCGGCTTTCTCGGCTTTGGTGAGCTCGGAGGAGATAAACTCCGCAATCTGCTGCGACAGGTCCACGAACTCGCGCTCGCCAAAGAAATAGCCCTTGAGCTCGCCGCCAAACGCAGAGTTCTCGGCAAACGTGGCGCGTTTATTGTCGGCCGAGGTACGTGCGCGGCGCAGATGCGTGGTCACGAAGTTGCGCACGGTACGACTCTCGATATCGAGCTCGCGCTGGCTCATAACGTTGACGGCAGAGTCAAAGTCCAGGATATGCAGAATCGCGTGATTGATTTTCATATACGGCATTCCGTTCTAGATCGATTTCGGCACGAACCAGTATAGCGGTCGAGCCCTCCCGAGCGCATCGAAGATTGGTGCATCGGGGACAGGTTGCTTTGCACCAATGGCTAGCGCAGAAGCTCGGACTGCCAAGCCTCGAGCTGTTCTGCCAGACTCTTACCGGCAGTGGACATGTCGATCTGGGGTCGTTTGGGCAGCAGCGCGCATTTAAGGATTGCCACGATGGTCTGCGAGACAAAGCGTCGCGTATCCTTGTCGAAACCTTGCGCAGCCTGGAGCATCACGGGCAGGCTCTCGCGCAGATTCCCAGCGATATCCGCAAACCGCTCAGCACCCGTAGCCTCAAACACGGAGAACAATGCATCTACAAAACGCTCGCGCTCGGCAGGCCCCACTGCAAGCAGCATCTCGCGAATGGAGCCATCAACGTATCGAGCACCGGCGGACAGGCGCTCACAGTACACGAAGTCGCGACCATCAACCACCCAGCTAAAGGGATTGTGCTGCAGCAGGCTGAACTCGGTGCTCTCAACGATGGCATAGTCCTCCTGTGTCTCGAACATCATGCCAAAGATCGACGACCGAGGTAGCGTCTTATCGATGCGGCCGGAAAGATCGGCAAAGGCGTTGCCGTTCAGGAACTCCTCGACGAAGCCAGGACCATCATGGGAATACACCCGTTCGATTCGCTCACGGGCGACATCGGAGCACATCGCCGCACCGTACACCGCAAGGTTTCCACCCTTGGAATGACCTCCGCACAAAAGCGGCCCGTCAATCGCGTCCGCCGCCTCGTCTACATAACGCGCCGCGGATTCCTGGGCCGGCACAGGACACCGGAACGCCATGTTAAAGTCCTCTTTCCAGCCCACAATCGTACTGTCGGTCCCCCGGAAGGAAAGATAGCTAAACCCCGCCGGAAACCGGAACGCCATGGCTGCAAACTGCTCTGTCGCTACCACATCGCTCACGGCACGATAACCGCAAACGTGCACGCCACGGTAGCGAGGGCTTGCTGCCACGGCCTCCAACAAGGCCCTGCTCCCCTCCGGATCCCACAGGTCGCCAATCATGTCCCGGTAGCACTCGGCACGCAGCAGCTCGCGTACGTCTAGGCCCTGCCAGTTCGTCAGCTCCGCCATATCACCCGGCAAACGCAAATAGGACAGCCACGCAAAGACCAGGCTATCCACCGCACAGAACGGCTGCTCCTCAAACGAATCAAACGTCGTCTGGGCATAGGTCAAAAAATTAGAGGAATCCGACATGGCCCTCCCATCAACTATGGTGCATTGGGGTCAGGTTACTTTGCATCAAAAAGGCGCCCGGGCCGCGTGGACCCGGACGCCTTCATTGTAGCTTTTCGCTCTAGCGAGCTTGATTTAGCAGGAGAAGTCGATTTAGCAGGAGAAGTCGACGCTGTCGATGATGTCCTTGAGGGCCTTTGCAGAGGCGGTGAGCTCATGCTGCTCGTCATCGTTCAGCGGCACGGGGACGCGGCAGACAACGCCGTCGCGGCCAACGACGGTCGGCATGGAGATGGCAAGATCGGACAGGCCATACTCGCCCACCATGAGCGAGGAGACGGGCAGAACGGTCTGCTCGTCACGCATGACGGCGGTGCAGATGCGCTTGACGGCCATGGCGACGCCATAGTAGGTGGCGTGCTTCTTCTCGATGATGGTGTAGGCGGAGTTCTTGACGTCCTCGGCGATGCGCTTCTCGGCAGCCTCATGCTCCAGATGACCGTGAAGCTCGCAGAAGGTGTTCAGCGGAACGCCGGCAACCTGGGCGCTGGACCAAGCAACGAACTCGGAGTCGCCGTGCTCACCCATGACATAGGCCTGGACATCGCGCGGGTCGACCTCAACGTGGGCACCAAGCATCTGCTGCAGACGACCGGTGTCGAGCACGGTACCGGAGCCGATGACATGGCCCTCGGGCAGGCCGGACATCTTGATGGCGGCATAGGTCAGAACATCGACCGGGTTGGAGACGATGAGCAGAATGCCGTCGAAGCCGGACTTCTTAATCTCGGGGATAATGGACTTAAAGATGTTGACGTTCTTGTTGACCAGGTCCAAGCGGGTCTCACCGGGCTTCTGGGCAGCGCCAGCGGTGACGACGATCATGGCGGCGTCGGCGACATCGGAATAATCGCCGGCGTAGATCTTCATCGGCTCGGCAAACGTCATGCCGTGCGCGATATCCAGAGCCTCACCCTCGGCGCGGTTCTTGTCCACGTCGATGAGGACCATCTCGGAGAACAGACCGCTCTGCATCAGCGCGAACGCCGAAGACGAACCGACGAAACCGCAGCCGACAATAGCGACCTTCTTCTCGTTAACCATTAGAAACTCCCATCTCTCTCCACAAGCAAGCCGCCCGGGAACGACCCGAGCGGCTTGCCGTAATCCCAATACATCCAATCGGGACTTTGATTATGCTCCTATTCGCAGCCAAAAATCGACCGTTTACCGAAATTGTTTGCAGGATTCGTAAAATAACTGCACGAAATCGGTTTCGAGCTATTGACGAGGCGAAATAGCTTTCTAATACAGGCCCGCCTCGCGAATGGCCTCGACAGCCAAAGCAATCTGATCGGGCGGCAGGACCAGCGCCATGCGCACGTGTCCCTCGCCCGAAGGACCAAAGCTCGCGCCCGGCGTCACCACAACGCCGGCCTTCTCCATAAGCTCCTCGCAAAACGCCATGGAATCGGTGCGACCACCGGGAAGCTTGGCCCACACAAACATAGAGCCATGCGCGTTGGGACGCTCCCAGCCCAAGTTCTCAAGACCGTCGCACAGGGCATCACGGCGCTCCTGGTACTTCAGACGCTGCGCCTCGACCTCATCGCGCGGACCGCTCAAGCAGGCGATAGCAGCCTTCTGGATCGGGAAGAACATACCGAAGTCGATCTGGCCGCGCAGCTTGGCAAAGGCAGAGACCACATCCTCGCGGCCGACCAAAAAGCCGATACGCGCACCGGTGACGTTAAACGACTTGGAGAGCGAGAAGAACTCAACGCCCACCTCGAGCGCGCCGGGATACTGCAAGAAGCTGCCGCCCGGCTCGCCGTCAAACACGATGTCGGAGTACGCGTTGTCATGGACGATGAGCAGGTCGTGCTCGCGGGCGAAAGCGATGATCTCCTCGTAGACCTCGGGAGTGCCCACCGAGCCGACCGGGTTCGCGGGCAGCGACACGATCATATACTTGGCACGATCGGCCACCTCGGGATCGATACCCGCCACATAGGGCAGGTAATTGTGCTCGGCAACCAGCGGATAGTATTCGAGCTTGGCATCGGCGATCTTGGCACCCGCCTCAAAGACCGGGTAACACGGATCGGGAACCAAAATGGTGTCACCCGGATCGAGCAGGGCAAGGCCCAAATGGCCCACCCCCTCCTGCGTGCCGTTGCACGACTGCACCATAGACGGCGTAATGCCCGAAACGCCAAAGCGACGCTCATAGTAATCGCACACGGCTTGCTTGAGTTCGGGCAGGTCGCGCAGGGCATACTTCCACATCTCGGGATCTTGGGCTGCCTGCGTGAGCGCCTCGACCACGTGGTCGTACGGCTTAAAGTCGGGCGTGCCCACGCTCATGTTGTAAATGGTCTTGCCCTGAGCCTTCAGCGCGAGAAGCTTGTTGTTGAGCGAGGCGAAGACCTCCGCGCCAAAGCGGTCGAGACGCTGCGATGCCTGCATGGTGCCACCTTTCGATATAAAAAACGCGGCGCTCCGACAAGAGCGCCGCGCGATACGGGCCATCAGATTGCAAAAGTGTAACGCTTGCAACCCCCGTATTGGTTCAATTTAGCCAACCTTAGTCAACTGGATTGAGCGCGTCGATCTGCGCAAGCCACAGACGCGAGCTAGCGTCGCTCGGCATACGCCAATCGCCGCGCGGGCTGAGCGTCACCGAGCCCACCTTGGGACCATCGGGCAGGCAGCTGCGCTTAAACTGCTGGGCAAAGAAGCGACGGTAGAACGTACGCAGCCACGTGTGGACGGTCTTGGCGTCGTAGACGCCCTCGAAGCTCTTGAGCGCCATGCGGTAGATCTTGCCCGGCTCAAAGCCAAAACGCAGCAGGTAATAGAGGAAGTAGTCGTGCAGCTCGTACGGACCCACCAAATCCTCAGTCTTCTGCGCAATCTCGCCGTCGCCCGTGGGCGGCAGAAGCTCGGGAGATACCGGCGTATCGAGGATGTCGAGCAAGACCTCGGCAATACGCCCGCCAAAGACATCAGCCGCATAACGCACCAGATGGCGCACAAGCGTCTTGGGCACGCTCGCGTTGACGGCGTACATGCTCATGTGGTCGCCATTATAGGTAGCCCAGCCGAGCGCCAACTCCGACAGGTCGCCCGTGCCGATGACAAAACCGCCAGCCTGATTGGCCAGATCCATCAGAATCTGCGTACGCTCGCGGGCCTGGCTGTTCTCGTAGGTCACGTCCTGCACGGCCGGATCGTGCTCAATGTCCTTGAAGTGCTGCTCCACAGCCGCGTGGATCGAAACCTCGCGGAAGCTCACACCTAGGTCGCGAGCGAGCGACTCGGCGTTCGACTTGGTGCGATGCGTCGTGCCAAAGCCGGGCATGGAAACGGCCGTGATACCGGTGCGCGGCAGCCCCAGTGCATCGAAGGCGCGAACTGTCACAAGCAGCGCGAGGGTAGAATCAAGGCCGCCCGAAAGACCGATGACTGCAGCCTTGGTGCCCGTGTGGGCAAGGCGCGTCTTGAGGCCCGCGGTCTGCAGATCGAGGATGGTCTCGCAGCGCTCGGCCAGGTCGCCATGGTCGGCCGGCACAAAGGGCGCACGGGGGAAGACGCGGTCGATATCGCAGGCATCGCGCAGAACGGTCTCTTCGGCCAACACGCCCTCAAACGAAAACTCAACGGTCGTGGCCTCCGGCGCATCGTCCGCGCGCGTCCACGTCGTCGAGCGGCGGCGCTCGGCAACCAGACGATCGAGGTCGACATCGGCCACCGCCATATCGCAAGTGAGCAGCTTAGTAGCAGCGAGCTTCGAGCCGTTTTCATAGATAAGGTTCTCGCCCGCAAAGACCATGTCGGTCGTGGACTCGCCCTCGCTCGCGTCCGCGTAGGCATAGGCGCAGTACAGGCGCGCGCTCTGGTTGGAAATGAGGCTGCGGCGGTAATCCGCCTTACCGATAATCTCGTCCGAAGCCGACGGATTGAGGATCACCGTCGCACCGGCAAGCGCCATCTCGGTCGAAGGGGGCGCCGGCACCCACAGGTCCTCGCAGACCTCAACGCCCAGCACCATATCCTCGGCACCTTCATCACAGCAGCGGTAGACAAGCCCCGAACCCAGCGGAACCGGACCCTGACCGGCAAACTCGACCCACACAGGATCTGCGGGCGCCGGAGCAAACCAGCGGCGCTCGTAGAACTCGCCATAGTTGGGCAGATACTTCTTGGCCGTAAGACCCAAAAGCTCGCCCGCGCAGCACACGGCGGCGCAGTTGTAGATATTCTCGGCAACTGCAACGGGAAGACCGATGGTAAAGACAATCGGCAGCTCACGAGTCTCGTCGAGGATATGCACCAGAGCAGCCTCGCAGGCATGCAGCAGCGTGCGATTATGGAACAGATCAGCCGCGGTATAGCCAGTCAGATTAAGCTCGGGCAGCACCAACGCACGAACGCCACGCTCGGCGGCTTCGCGAACAGCCGTCAGCGCAACTTCGGCATTGCCCTCGACATCGGCCACGCGAATCTGCGGCGATGCCGCCGCCACACGCAAAAAGCCATCGTTCTTATTAGCCGAAACGCAGCATTGCCTTGTTGATCTGGACACTGGAGGCCCCTTCTACCCTGAGATTCAGTCTAACGGACGTTCACATATCTCTAACTAGCCAAAGCAACCTCCCAGTTTACTGAGACGCCAACCTGTGATAAGAGCATGTATTCCAAAAATATCTTTAATTAAAAAAGGAGAAATCGATAATCGACTTCTCCTTTAAGCGAGGCAAGTAAATTCCGAAACTAATGGCAGAATTTATCCATGTAGTCCTCAAAATCGAACACTTCTACCACGACGCCCTCTTCCTGAGACTCTTTCAGTTGCTCCAAGAGATCTTTGTTAATAACGTCCATGCAGAAACCTCCTCTATCTAATCAATTGTAGTATATCTGCTTTCATGCAATTATCAACCAACTTGTTTAATTGCTCCTCGTTTGCCGATAGTCCCTCTTTTTTCAAAATGTCGCGCACCTCGTTCTTAGTAATCGGCTTTTCAAACAACGAAAGCAAAGCGAACGAATAATCATTAACCGCACACATTCTATGGGTGGCACAACTCAGCAGTACTCTTAACCCCTCTTTTGAGCGTCCGACTTCTTTAACAAACGAACTTTTAACCAATTGAAAACCATTATCGTGCATTACATAATCGGCATCGATATTTGTATTCAGCAATCCATAATGCAACAGTTCTTCTATCGCCCTTGTCAGCTCGAGGTCGCCCTGATCAAGAATAAGAGAAATGCTACAATCGGCCTCCAATAAACGGGCCAACTTAAGGTATACCAACTGGGAAACAGCATAGACATGATGGTATTCAGAATTATAGAAGTAGGCAAATGGCTCAACGAGCACGACAGAGGTCTTGGAATCCAGCCAGATTCGATCAGCTGGATTTAGACTAGTTAGCCGTCGCTTTACTTTGGTCAAATGTCCCTTATACCTGACAGCGTGAATAGAATCTAGGATCCAGGTCACCTCTGAAATATGAAGCCGCTGGGGCAAGTCAATTGTGTCGCTACCGTTTATGACCTCTTGCATATAAAAATCAATATGATGCTCATCAGATAAGGATTTTGCTTCATTTAAAGTTAAACCAGTGCCTGAAACATAATCCACTTCGAGGCGCAAATCCTCATATTGGGACTTCGGCATTACAGAGACACCATACTTATCGGGATGATTCCAAACATCCGACCCCATAACGAGACCAAAATTCGTAAATCCTCTCGTGGAATATGGAACACCACATACCTGTTTTGAATAATTCAAAACATTCTCTGTATAAGCTAAGGTGTTCAGAGCCTCTTCTTTAGTTTCGGTCGGAAAGCCAATCATAAAAAATAGATGAACAGGAATACCCGCATTGAGACAATCATGGATATTGCGATCAATCCAATCAACTCTCGTGTTCTTCTTCATTAGATCAAGAACTCTTTGGTTGTATGACTCGAGGCCAAACTGAATCTGCCTACATCCACTTTGGTATATCTTGTTAAAAACGTCTGTACTTAGGGTTGGAGAGAACCTCGTTTCTCCATGCCAGAAAAACGTTTTTCCCGATGCGTTTATTTCATCCGCGAGTTGCTCCATTCTTTTGCCTTCGAATGTTTCATCCACAAAAGAGAAAACTCTCGTGCCGTATTTTTCATTTAACCGACACATTATTTCAAATACTCTCGATATAGGCATCTTTCGGTAACAACCACCGGTAGCACCGGGAATGGTGCAGAAGGCGCAATGATTAAAACACTGCCTAGAGGAATAAACCGGCAATATTAGCTCAGGCATGAAGTATTTAGAAAGGGCGAAGCCATCGAAATCGGGAACTGTATCGTTGATAAATGTTTGCTCAATCCGATGGTTTTTATATATCTTTCCACCTTTAGCATGGCAAAGGTTTTGGAACACAGTCGAGATTGTCATCACCAGAGTCAAGAGCCTCAAGAAGACGTGCAAGCGGCTCTTCGCCGTCATACATCATTATCGAATCAATGTATTCAAAAAAGGGATGCCATTCTTTCATGCAGTCATCTGCTAAACGAGTAATGTAATTGCCGCCCAATGAGACGTGTTTAACAGATGGACATTCTTCTTTAATCAGTTTCGCTAACGTAACTGCAGAAATCAATTGGAAACAGCCGCTCACCGAAATCCCAATAAACTCGATTTTTTCCCTCTGAATACGCTTGAGAAAGGCAGTTTCATAGAAGGAAATAAACGGATTATGCAAGGTATCCGCAAGCGATTTCATTATTTCTGGTGTCGAATAATAATCATAGGGCAGATCTATGGAGTTGAACGTGTATTTAACTCCATATGAGACGTGATTTATGATATAGAGTGCATTTCTAAAAATGTTTTCAGCATATTGTCTTTCTTTTAGATTAAAGTATCTCTTCGATCTGAAAATATCTTTTGCCTCGTCAACATTAAGTGCCGACTTTTGTATCAACTCGATTGTTAATTGAACATTCGAACTAAACGAATCCTTTGATTCCCGATACCTTTTACAGCACTCTTCGACATGTCTAAAAGATAGGAGGTCATCGTAAAATTCCACGTTTAAGTCAACAATGTCAACTTTGTTTTGTTCAACCTCTTGAAGATATGACTTCAAAACAGGCAAGGCAAGATACGGCCCCACTGGACTCCATCCTGGGGGAAATACTAAAAGCGTTTTAGGCATATCAACGTCACATCTTTCGCAAATAATTCAATTGAAACACAACTACCATCATAATTGAAAATACACCAAGTCCTGTAACGAGAATTGAGAACATCGCGATGCTCGTGAACAGCGAAACAAGAAGTGTTGAAATAACAACAGCAACCGATTGCAAAGACTCCCTAATTGAAAACAGGCTTATCGATTCAGATCCGTCTCTCGCCAAATCCTGCAGCGATGTTATGAGAAGCACATCTTGAATGGCGTTTCCGGCACCGACGATAAAAAGGAAAATAAACGATATCCCAGACGCATAGCGATAGCCAAACGCCAGATACGCACCGAGCGCAAGATACGTCACAAAACAATATGATTTAACGCAATCGGAACCACTGATTAAACGACCATATATTGTATTTCCAAACAACAGTCCGATTGTAAGACTACTCTGAAGGAATCCGTATTGTATCGATGACGAGTCAAATTGCAATTGCGCTATAGCTGGCAAAAGAGAATTCAGAGAGCCGAATGCCACGCCACTAGAAATATCGATTAATAGGAAACCAATTGCCAAGTGCTTCGCGCTAAGATCACTAAATGCAGTCCTGTTTTTTTCATTTTTGCTTATTCCCTCTTTATCATTAACCTCGATAACCGACGGAACATCTCGCAGCAACCAGAACGACGCGGCAAAAGAAAGCGCGTCTAATGCAAGAACAGCCTCCGCCCCAAATTGAGCGACAACAAAACCGCCGGCAACTGGCCCCAGAACCATCATCAAATTCTGCAGGAACCCAAACGAATTATTAATTACGTCACGATTGATACTATTCGTATTGGCTCTTAACAACGAGTAAAAGCAGGGCATTTCTACCGTTCGGCAAAGCGATACCGCGCACGTAATAGCAAACATGCTCCATTTACTATCAACAAAAATATAGCAAACGAATAATCCCGCGCGAATTAAGTCTGCCAATCTCATGGCCTGCAGTGTCCCGATACCCATCTTCTGAGGCAGCTGCGCGAGCGCAACTGAAAACAGAGAGGGGGCAAATCTGCAGCAGACCATCAAAGCAGTTGCAGAAACATCGTGAGTTACCTCGTAAATCAGCATTGGCAAAGCAATATTCGCACACCAATTGCCTATTTCGCTTATCCCTCTAGCAATATATAGGACCCGAACCGGACGGCTAGCTCTCAATACCGTGAACATCACGATTAACCTCGTATTTCAGGCCTCGTTCATCCCTTAATAGGAATCCATAATCAACCAAGTACCGCCTCAACACGGCATAATCAGGATAGAGCTGTGACAGCACACGATTAACCTGAAGCTCCGTATAACTTGTATTTAATTCAAAGAAAGAGACGACCCATAGCAGCATGATTCTTTTATAGCTTTCCTTTTTTGGAATTGAAACCAGCTCGCCATTCTTGAGAAATCGTTTTTTAAAGTCTATTAGCTCATCCATTCACATCCTCCATTTCATACGCATCTAATACTAAAAATGCATACGCTTTAGGTCATCGCATTCAGCTTCTTTATTCGAACTAAACTCGAACTAATCTAATTTATTTGCTCAGACACTCTTCGAAAGCTCGTTTTTCACTCTGAGTAAAATGCCCTTCCCAGTCAGTCCACGAACAGGAAGGCAGCTCACAACGAGCGGAGTCAAAGCCCTCTGCCGTCGGTCGTTCAAAATGCACGATAACCTTTTCGATATCGCCATCTGTAATCAGGTCAGAATGAATGACCTCGGTTCCATCTTCGAATGTCATATACGGGTACATCACGTAAACCACCTCGCAAACATAAATCCAGTTTAGCATCAAGCTATTGCACCAAAGACAGCAAGCCCCCTTGATGAGTTGATGGTATCTGTTAAATGTCACGTACGATTCACATCTGGTGGGTACCCTGATGGCTACACGAAACGAAGCAGATTTACACCGGGAGGACCCCGTATGACGACCAAGTACACCGACGCGCCGCGCACGCGTGTCATGACGCCGGCATCACTCAACAACGGCGTGCACGAGAACCATTCCATCGGCCAGACCATGGCCATTGCGCCCAAGAAAAAACTCTTTGACGACATTTCCATTCCCCAAATCATCGCCGGTGCCGCAGCTGCCGCAACGAGTGTCGCGCTTGCTTCCAAGATCGGCATCGCTGGATCGGTGATCGGCGCCGCCGTAAGCTCGGTCATCACCGTTGTATCCTCGCAGGTCTATCGCCACTTTATCTCCGCCAGCGCCGAAGCAATCAAGGGCACACATGCCGCTGTCGACTACCCTACCGGCGCCTACGAGCCCGTTGAGCCCAATGTCGAGGAGCACCTAGGTGGCGCCGCAACCACGCAGGAAATGCGCCAGGTTGCGGGACGCGCGACCACGGCGCGCGTCGCTCCCAACAGCCTGCGCGCCAAGGCGGCGGCTGAGCGCAGCCAGACGCAAAAGAAGGTCATCATCTTCTCAATCGCCATCGCCATCGTCGCAGTCATCGCCTGCGCCGGCGCCATCCTTATCACCACCGCCGGTGAGGGTCTGGGCGAGCGCCCCGAGCCAATCCTGTCGTCGCGCACGACCGAGAGCGATGCAAATGGCAACACCCAGTCGCAGGATCAGCAGGCACAGACGGACGATACGCAAGACAGTTCTACCTCTGCCAATTCGTCCTCGAACGCCCAAAACCAATCGCAGGGCACCGATTCCTCTGCGGCCAACAGCAGCACGCCGTCCGGCACGACCGACTCAAGCCAAACGACTGACGGTTCGCAGCCGAGCACGGGCGGCCAGACAAGCGACACCACTTCGGGAACGGGCACAGCAGACAGCAGCAACACCAACAGCTCGAACAGCTCGAGTGGAACCGCGTCCGGCACGGCATCTGACAACTCGAGCCAAGGCACGGCATCGGGCAACTAAGTACATTTGCCTCTCATAGATAACCGACCTGTACAACGGGCGCGAATCGAAAGCGGTTCGCGCCCGTTTGCCTTGGGCGCCGCCATGGCGAACGCTATGCGATGGTAAGATGCTTTACATGTGTAAAGAGGAGATTTGCCATGAGCAAGACAATAGTTAGGCCCACGCTTTCGCTGGGCAACCACATCTATCTGTATCGCCTGCTGCGCGACGCGATTGGGTGCGGCAAGCAAACGTTTATGACACAGGTCGAGGAGGCGCTCGCCGCCGGCGACATGACCGCTTATGACCTGGGCTTCGAGTCCACGCGCGAGTTGCTCTAGGAACTCGACGACTGCATTAAGCTGACTGTCTTTAAGGGCGGTCGCCTGTATGCCACGGTCATCGCCAACGAGGCCTGGGACGCCGCCCTTGCCAAGGGAGACGACAAGCCCAAAGCCGCTAAGGGCGCCAAGCAGTCCTACAAAAAGAAAAAGCGCGGTGAGAAGGACCTCAAGGCCGTGCGCCCCAAGCACGTTAAGCGTCCTGAGCCCGAGCCCGTGGTTGAAGCTGTGCCGGAGCCCGAGCCCGAGCCCGAGACAGAGATCGAAGTCGCTATTGAGGTAACAGCAGAAGCCGAAACCGAAATCGCCGCCACGACCGATCCCGAAGTCATATCAGAGCAGGAAGCCACTGCGGAGCTCAACGAGGCTCCCAAGTCGACAACCGAAGAAGCCGCTAACCAACCCGAGACGCCTGCGTTCCAAAACAGCGATGTCTTTGGCGACGAGGCCGAGGACGATCAGTCCGACAAGCCCGCCGATCAAGGCGCTACCGAGTCGACGCCGGGACCCGAGACGCCGCAGCCCGCCATCTCGCTTACGGTCGTCTATGACCCCGAGAACGCCAACGCCGGCATCACCACCATGGCATCCACGCCCATCGAGGCAAAGTCGAGCGTCGAGAATCAGAGCGCTCCGCAAGTCGAGCTCGACACCGCGACCGCAAACGCACCCGCCATCGTCGAGCCCGCAGATTCCGCGGCGATGCCGAAAGCGGACACCGAATCAGTACTCGGCGCCGAACCCGCGCCCGTCATCGAGGTGACGCCCGTCAATGAGCAGGCCTCCGCACCGGCGATGGTACCGGCCCCCGCACCTGCAACGCCCGCCATCCCCGAGGACTTCCCCGTCGATTTCGCAACCGAGGTCTTCTGCCCCGGCCCGCTTCTGCACCAGCTGTCGACCTATCTCCCCTACGGCGCCGATACCCTCGGCATCGTCGGCGAGTACTACTGGATCGCCCGCGAACGCGGCACCATCGAGGCCGCGCGAAACCGCGCAATCTTCCCCCTGCGCTACACGCAGGCCGGCGAGCGCCGCGAGGTTACCGTGCGCATCCGCCGCAACACCACCGGTGGCCTCGGATCCACCTGGGCCATCGATAAAGTCGAAGAACCCGAGCAGTAACGACAAACGGCTCAAATCCAAATCAGGATTTGAGCCGTTTTTATTTGTTGATGTTGCGTAACCAACAGCGAGCGGGCCGCAAGTGCCCCAGGTTGCCGTGAAAGAGGAGCGACGCGTACTTCGGTACGCGAGCGACGGCTTGAACGGCAAGATGGGGTGCTTGCGACCCGCGCAGCGTCGAGCAGTTACGCGGTTTGGAAAACCGCGTAACGATCTAGTCGCGCGTCAGCTTACGGTGAATACGATGCGGCTGGGCTGCGTCCTCGCCCAGGCGCTCGATGCGGTTGGCCTGATAGGCCTCGAAGTTGCCCTCGAACCAATACCAGTTGCCCGGATTCTCGTCGGTGCCTTCCCACGCCAAGATGTGCGTGGCGACGCGGTCCAGGAACATACGGTCGTGGCTAATGACCACCGAGCAGCCCGGGAACTCGAGCAGCGCCGCTTCGAGCGAGGACAGCGTCTCGACGTCGAGGTCGTTCGTGGGCTCGTCGAGGAGCAGCAGGTTGCCGCCCTGCTTGAGCGTAAGCGCCAGGTTCAGACGGTTGCGCTCGCCACCGGAGAGTACGCCGGCGCGCTTCTGCTGGTCCTGACCCTTAAAGCCAAAGCTCGCCACATAAGCACGGCTCGGAACCTCGGTCTCGCCCACCATCATGTGGTCCAGGCCGTCCGAGACGACCTCCCACAGGTTCTTATCGGGGTCGATGCCAGAACGGTTCTGATCGACGTAGGAGATCTTGACGGTCTCGCCAATCTCGAGCTCGCCCGAGGTCAGCGGCTCAAGGCCCACGATGGTCTTGAACAGCGTGGTCTTGCCCACGCCGTTGGGGCCAATCACGCCCACGATGCCGTTGCGCGGCAGCGTGAACGAAAGGTCATCGATGAGCACACGGCCATCGAACTCTTTGTGCAGGTGATGGGCCTCGAGCACCTTGTTGCCCAAACGCGGGCCCACAGGGATGCGGATGTCGGTCCAGTCGAGCTTCTGGCTTGCGCGGGCCTCGGCCTCCATCTCCTCGTAGCGAGCCAGACGGGCCTTGTTCTTGGCCTGACGGGCCTTGGGCGAGCTGCGTACCCACTCGAGCTCGGCCTCCATGCGCTTGGCGAGCTTGGCATCGCGGTTGCCCTGCGCCTCGATACGGGCAGCCTTGGTCTCCAGATACGTGGAGTAGTTGCCCTTGTAGGGATAAAGGTGGCCGCGGTCGACCTCGCAGATCCACTCGGCAACGTTATCCAGGAAGTAGCGATCGTGCGTGACGGCAAGCACCGCGCCCTGGTAGTTGTGCAGGAAGTGCTCGAGCCACAGGATCGACTCGGCGTCCAGGTGGTTCGTGGGCTCGTCGAGCAGCAGCAGGTCGGGAGCCTCGAGCAGCAGCTTGCACAGGGCCACACGGCGGCGCTCGCCGCCGGAAAGCACGTTGACCGGCATGTCGGAATCGGGCAGCTGCAGGGCGTCCATGGCCTGGCCGAGCTTGGAATCGATATCCCAGCCGTCGGCGGCGTCGATCTCGTCCTGGAGCTTTCCCATCTCGGCCATGAGGGCGTCCATGTCACAGTCCGGGTCGCACATCTCCTCGCCGATCTTGTTGAAGCGATCGACCTTGGCGATCATATCGCCAAACGCCATGCGCACGTTCTCGATAACGGTCTTGTCGTCGTCGAGCGGCGGCTCCTGCTGCAGGATGCCCACGGTGTAGCCGGGGGTGAGCCTGGCATCGCCGTTGGAGACCTCCTCGATGCCGGCCATGATCTTGAGCAGGGTCGACTTGCCCATACCGTTGGGGCCCACGACGCCGATCTTGGCACCGGGGTAGAAGCTCAGGGTCACGTCGTCAAGGATTACCTTGTCGCCATGGGCCTTGCGAGCCTGATACATCTGGTAGATGAACTCCGCCATTTGCCTGTTTTATCCTTTCTACCTGCTGTTTCCCTATTCTTGTTTCGCTTTGTAGAAACGAAATGAGGAAACCAGCTCTGAAACTAAACGAAAAAGGGGCATGGTTGCCCACACCCCCTAATACTACCTGGGAAAAGTCCCCCGGAACATACTATGAACTGCGTACGCTAGTTTTCCGCAACCTTAACGAGCGGCTCGCTGCGATTTGCGCCACAACAGATACGAGTAGACGTAGACGGCTCCAACCGAACCAAACGCCAGAACCGCAATCACCGCGGCGACGACTTCACTCGAAAGCACGCTGCCTGCCACGCCCATCACAATCAGGCCAATACCCAGCACCATAAAGCAGGCGCCGCCAAAACGCTGCGTACGGCGCCAGTTCTCGGGATCGGCAAGCGCCCAGGGTGTCTTGATACCGAGCGTATAGTTCTGCTTCACACGCGGCAAGTAGTTGCCTCCGCCGATGAACAGCAAACCGACAACACCGGAAATCAGCACGTTAACCGAACCGACCGCCGGCACCACGCCCCAGACCGTAAGCTCTCCCAGCCAGCTTATGGCGCACATGAACAAGGTGAAGGCGATTACGAAGCCCTGGTAGAACTTGCCCGAGGTTCGATATGCCTCACCTTTGGGGTCGATGCGCGGCACCACGCAGAACATTGCGAGAAGCGCCAGAGGCAGCACGCCGAGCGCGGAGGCCATCCAGCTAGGACCCCAACCGTCGACGGCGCCGTTCGCGCCCCAGTGCGTGGGAATCTGCGCAGGCAAGCTCGGCATCACCATGAGGTGCGCTACGACATTGGCGACGCACAGGGCGACCAGCGCAATCCACACGCGCGACGATACCCCCGTGGGGTGAATGCCCTTGTTTTCGTTATTCATCCTTATCACCTTCAGTGTTTGTAAAGCCCATAAACCAGCCAATTAAATCCTGCATGACGGTGGTGTTTAAGCTGTATACGATGTTTTGGCCATGGCGCTCGTCGGTCACCAACCCGGCGTTTTTGAGCGTCGCCAAGTGATGGCTCAGCGACGGCTTACTGATATCGAAATGCTCGGCAAGCTCCCCCGCCGTGCAATTGCCCTCGCGCAGCAACTCCAAAATGCGCCGTCGCGTTGGATCGGCAAGCGCCTTAAAACCCTCTCCCGGCATAAGACCTCCTCTCAACATCTCTCATGACGTGCACACTATACTCGATATTTAGATGTTTGTCTAACTATCTAACCGCAATGCTTCAACCACATCAAAGCAAACGCCATCGCAGCCTATGGGCGATTACCTATAATGGCGATAGCTAAAACACGACCGCTTCCCCATCGGAGGATGTCTATGACCGAAACTGCTGCACTCGTCGAGACACGCGACACCAAGCTCGAAATCATCATGGGCCGCGAGGCACTCGACAAGCTCGCCAACGCCACGGTGCTGATACTCGGCTGCGGAGGCGTGGGCTCTAGCTGCTGCGAGGCACTTGCCCGCGGCGGCATCGGGCATTTTGTAATTCTGGACAAGGACACCATCGCGCCCAGCAATATCAATCGCCAGGCCATCGCCTTTCATAGCACCATCGGCAAGCGCAAGGTTGACGTGATGGAAGCCATGATCCACGACATCAATCCCGCCGCCAGCGTTATCAAGCGCACCGAATACCTGCTGAGCGACTACATCGACGAGTTCTTCGCGAGCGTTTTGGAGCAGACGGGTGGCAAGCTCGACTACGTCGTCGACGCCATCGACACCATCTCGGCCAAGCTCACCATTGCCAAATATGCTCAGGACCACAACATTCGTTTGGTTAGTTCCATGGGCGGGGCCAACAAGCTCCATCCCGAGTGTCTCCGCTTTGCCGACATCTTCGATACGGTACGTGACCCTATGAGCCGCATTATGCGCAAAGAATGTAAGAAGCGCGGAATCAAGAGCCTACACGTACTGTTTAGCTGCGAGGAATCGGTTAAGACACAGCCCCGCGATCCTTCCAACATCCACGAGCGCACCGAGCTGGGAACTGCCAGTTTTATGCCGCCCATCATGGGCCAGATGATCGCCGGCGAGGTTATCCGTCAGATCAGTGGCCGCGGCACCGAGCGCGTGCGCGCCGATGGCCAGCGCCTAGACTAGCGGAGCGCGCCGAGATGGAGCCCCGGTTATTTGATGCACACTGCCATCTTGATCTAATGGCTCACCCGGACGCCGTTGCCGATGAGGCAACGGCGCTGGGCCTGATTCTATTTGACTGCGGCGTCGATCCGCACGACTTTGCACGCGCCAAGAAGCGCGCCTGCGGCCGTTCAAATATCTTTGCCGGCATCGGCCTCCATCCCTGGTGGCTCGCCGACGGACGATGTGGCAACGCTGAAATCAATCTGCTTTGCGAAGTTGCTGCACAAGAACGCTTGATCGGCGAGGTCGGGCTCGACTTTTCCGCTCGTTTTGCCGGAAGCGAGCCGCTACAAGTACAGGCATTTGACCGGCTCTGCGATGCACTCGCGCAGCACCCTCTTGCCGGGCGCGTGATATCAATTCACGCTGTTCGTTCGGCAGGAACCGTACTGAACGTCCTCGAATCGCATGGACCACTCATCCCAAACTCCGACTCCCCCGTTATCATCTTCCACTGGTTTAGCGGTACTTCGGACGAACTCGCCCGCGCGCGTAATGCGGGCTGTTATTTTTCCGTCAACGAACGCATGCTCGCGTCCAAACGAGGACGCGAATACGCACGACAGATTCCACTCGACCGTCTACTGCTCGAGACCGATGCGCCGGCCGAGCCAAACACAGAAACAAGCGCGCAGTCGCTCATCAAATCGCTCGCAAGGACCTCGATGCGCATTGCCTCACTCAAAAACTGTGACGCAAAGCGCATCGAGTCGGTAGTTTTAGCAAATGCGCACTCTGTTTTTGACCTTCGCTAACCACTGTGGGCAAAAATGCCAAGGGACATGCGAATCGCACAACGCAGTCCCTATTTTGGAAGGCAGTACAATTCGGCAGCATTACACCAATTCGTGCATGAGATCACGGTTGCGTGCATACAATTCGTCAAAGATATGACGACGCGACGCATATAGCTCGTGGGCAGCCATATCGGGCACGATTGTTTGTGCAACGCCAAGGACTTGGGCGAGTTCATCCCATGATGCATAGGCGCCACCTGCGAGAGCTGCCATGATGGCATCACCGAAGCATGCGCCCACCGTAACCTTGGCAACCGAGACCTCGCGCCCGCATACGTCGGCGATAGCCTGCATCCAAACTGGATTCTTGGTTCCACCTCCGACAAGCATAATGCGCCCAATTGGCAGTCCATGCTCTCGCTCGATAATGTCGACATGGGATGCAACGGTATACGCGACGCCTTCCAAGGCGGCGCGAACCATATGGGCTCGCGTATGCCTTCCGGTCAGGCCAAAGAAGACGCCACGTGCCTCGGGATCGTTGAGCGGAGTACGCTCCCCCGCAAAGTACGGCAGGCACAGGAGCCCATCGGCACCCGGCGCCACATCGGCGGCATCATGCGCCATGACCGAATATGCATCGGGGCCACCGTGGCCCTCGGCCTCCACGGCGTCGCGATACAGCTCTTGGCGCAGCCACGATGTGAGTGCACCCGCCGTATTGGTCCCCGCGCAGATCCCGTAAGTTCCGGGAATGATAAACGTCCCTGGCCACAGGCGGGCATCATCGACCATATGATCAGCTAGGTAGATGAAATACGCCGTGCTCCCCAACTGAACCATCATATCGCCGGGACGAAATACACCCGTCGAAATGGCCTCGGCACCAGAGTCGCCCGTTCCCACTAAGACAGGTGTCCCTGCCGCGAGCCCTGTCGCCTCAGCCGCGCGCTGCGTAATCACCCCGGCAATATCGGTAGCCGACATTACCTCCGTCATCTGGTCAGGCCGGCAGAAACGAGCACATTCCCGAGCATCAACCCTCCAAGTGTAGCGGTCGTATAGGGGAAGAAAATCCTCCGCCAAGTAACGGTCCACCGTAAAACGCCCCGTCAACTTTGCGCATAGAAACGATGATGCCGTCAGGAACTTCGCGGCACGTTCGTGCACCTCGGGCATATTCTCCTTAAACCATAAGATCTTGGGAGCAATATCTGATGAGCAGGGATCGTGCCCGAAAAGTTCGCGTGCGCGACCTGACCCATATTCGGAAAGGAGCTCGTCGATCTGCGGCTTCGAACGTGCATCGACTCCATACAAAATCGCGGGCGCCAGCGCGTTGCACTCGGTATCGACCGGCACACAGTCGCAACCCAATGCGGAAAGGCCCACGCATCCGATCTGCGCCGCGTTAACCCCCGATCGCATCACCAGCTCGCGCGACAAGCGGCAAAAATCGCCCCACCAAACTGCCTCAGCATCATGCTGGTACCATCCATCACACGGGTTGTCCGTCTCATGTCCACAAGAGGCTTGGCAAACGATGTTGCATCGATCATCGATTAAAACGCCTTTAGAGGCGCTTGTCCCAATATCAATACCCAGATAGAGCGCCATAGGTGCCTACTCCCCTCGCGCCGTACGAGCGGCAGCCATAAAACGAACCACCCGCTCAACATCAACCGGGGCATCCAGCTTTCCGTCGCGCTTTAAGCACGTGCCGACAAACGCGCCATCGTAGTGAGCAAATACGTCAGCCACGGTATTTTCGCGACAACCGGTGCCACATACCACGGGCACTTCGCCAACACGCTCGCGGACCTCGTCGGCAAGCTCGCCCGAAGCGCCACGACCGGCAGCCGAACCGCCGATGACTATCGCATCCGGTAGGCAATTAAAGAGAAGTGAATCGGCAATGTCCGCGGTCGTGCGGTCGTTGAGATAAACCTCGCCCTCGCTCGTGATGAAGTGAAAAAGCTTGAGGTCGTCCAAGCGCAGCGCCGCCTTGCGACGCATGGTGTGAGCGAAATCTCGGTTAATCAGCCCGAGATCACCGGCCCAGGCACCGCAAAAATTGCAGCGCGTGAACTGCGCGTCGACGGCAGCGCACAGCTCGATTGTGGCATCACCATCGTAAATTGCCTCAGCTCCCCAAGGAGTCGACAGATCATGGGACAGAGCCCCGATTACATAGCCCATCGATGCAAGGGTTGAGGGAGAAACATGCTGCTCATAGGGCATCGAGAGCTCATTGGTAATCAAAATGCCATCGACACCGCCCTGCTGCAACGCCTCGAGATCGCGCTTGGCGGCTTCCACGACCTGCGATACGCTTCCGCCCGGGTAATACAGCGGATCGCCCGGCAGAGGACGCAGGTGCAGCATTCCGATAACCGGCTTTTCGTTCTTGAACATCGAAGTTAGAAACGACATAACGTGCTCCTTCATAGGGTTATTGCAGGGACGTTACTCCCCCAGCACCTCGACGTACACTTTTCGCTTCTGCGGACCGTCAAACTCCGCAAGATAGATGTTCTGGGCACTTCCGCACACGATGTGGCCATCTTGGACGGGAAAGAAGCAACTGTTTCCACAAATCATGCTCTTGATATGCCCACAGGAGTTGTTACCGGTGGCTCCATAGCTCGGCAGGAAGTGTGCATGCGCATAGGGGGCATCGAGTGGGGCGATGCGATCAAGCGTCTCCATAAGATCCGTCTCCACGCAGGGAAGCCCCTCGTTTACCACGATTCCGCAGGTCGTATGCGACAAAATAATCGCCGCCAAGCCATTGGTCACCGAGCTGCGTTCGATGGCAGCGTGCACGTCCTCGGTAATATCGATGAACTGGTCCGGAGCAGTCGATAGATAGCTCAATGTCTCGAGCGTCACCATGTTCACTCATCCCCTTCAAGAAAACGCAGGGCATTACCCCAGTAGAGCCTTTCTCGCGCATCATCGCGCATGGGCACGGTATCGAGCGCCCGCTTGAGTTTGAATGCACGGAAGCGCGGCGTATTGCTGGCGAACATCACTTGGTGCGATAGCGCGCGCTCATACCACAGCGGCCCCATATCGACCGTGAAAAGACGCTGCATCATCTCCTCGGGCGAATCGATGTAAGTGATAGAGGTGTCCGCGTAGCAGTTAGGATACTTGAGCAGCATCGCCACGGTCTCGCGCACCCAGGGCCAGCCAAAATGGGTCAAACTAAAACGCACATTTGGATGCGTTGCGATTGTGTGCTCAAATGCAAGCGGGTTACTGCGCGAGAGCTCTGCGCCCGGCTCCCAAGACATACCGGCATGGAAAACCACCGGCTTGTTATAGCGCTCGCACAGTTCGTAAAGCGGCTCGGCCACAGCATCATCGGGGGCAAAACCCTGCTTTGCAGGATGCAGGCAAAGCCCCTTTGCCCCCAACTCGGTAAAGGCGCGCTCCAATTCGTCTGCGGCACCGCTCACCTGCGGGTCTACGCTCGCAAATCCCCACAGACGATCGGGATGTGCGGCAACCAGCATGGCAATCTGGTCATTGGTGCCAAAGTGCCCTCCGCATGCCGTGGTTACATCGAGCGGCATGAGCACGCTCTTCTGCACATCGCAGACGTCCATCTCGACTTGAAGCTCATCCCAATCCATGGGGCCCATATGCCCCATACCAAATTCTCGTGACCAAAAACCGAATCCATCAGGCTCATCACCCGGCGTACAGATCTCGCCGTAGAGCATAGGATGGACCAACATGTCGATAACCATTTCGTACTCCTTTCCAGGCATTTGACCCTAGTACGGCTCAAACGAACCGATCACTCGGGACGACAGCTCAGCGCCCGCCTTCATACACGCCGGAATATCAAGGCCATCGATCACGCCCTTGGTAAACCCGGCGATATACGAGTCGCCGGCACCCACGGTATTAACGACCTTCTCCGCCGGCACGATCCCGCACTCATAGAAGCGCTCACCGTCATAGGCAATGCTTCCCTTCTCGCCAAGCGTGGCAACCGCAACGCGCGGCCCCAATTCCTGCGCGTGACGTACCCAGTCCCGCAGCTCCGGAGTGTCATCTTCAAACGACATAAATGCGTAGTCAACGTAGGGAAAATGATTCTCGCAGGCATATTCGGGATCCTGGCTGAACACCGAGAAGTCCATAACCACCGTCTTGCCCGCATCATGCCACTCGGGCAGGAGGTCCAAACAATTGCCAAACAGGTCGGTATGAATGATGTCATGCTCTAGGATAAACGCCCGGTCATCTTCATTCGGACGATATGTCTCCATTACGCCATCGATTGCCTCGAGATGCACGCGATCGACGCCGTCTTTCAATGCCATGAGCATCACCGAGGTGTCGCCATCCTCCACCCGCAGATGAGAGATATCAAACCCCTCGGCGGCCAGCGCCTCTCTCATCTTGTCTCCGTACTCGTCCTTGCCGACAACCGACACGGCGGATACCGAAACGCCCATTCGTGCAAGATGGATACCCCAGTCAATGCCATTACCAGTCGGATAGAACACGCCGATGTTTTGATAGACGTCCGCACAGCAAAAACCAGCCGCACACGCTTTAATACCCATGGTCTTCTCCAATGTTCAAAAGGGGACCCACCACATGGCGAGCCCCCTTTTCGCGTTTCGCTTATTGTTTTGCATCGGCTGTCCAAGGCCTCATAGCCAGACCGCCGTACGCTTTCTTAAGCTATTCGACGATTGGTGCTCCGTGGCCCCAAGAACCTTCCATGCCGCACACGGTCGAGGCAAACCCGGCAGCAAAGTCGAGCGCGCGCTCGATGGCCTCGGCGCCACCCTCACCACGCTTGGCGGAATCGAGATAGCACATCAAAAACGAGGTGAGGAACGAGTCGCCCGCCCCCATGGTGTCCTTCATGTCCGTTACCGGTTTAGCCAGCTGGCGGTAATAACGCTCGCCGTCGTAAGCGATGCAGCCCTCGGCGCCCGCCGTAGCCGACACAAAACGCGGACCCAGATCCTTCACCCATGCCAGACGCTCGCGAATCTCGTCCTCACTCGCGGCATCCGCCGCACTAAAGAAAGCAAAATCGACATAGGGCGCAATCTGCTCGTAGTACTCGTCGGTGGAGTCGTCCGAAAAGTCAAAAGAGACCGTGACGCCCGCAGCCTTCAACTTGGGCAGCTCGCGCTCGGTGAAGCAATAGTTGCCCGAATGAACCACATCGAACTGCTTCATGTACGAAAGGTCAAAGCGATCGAGAACATAGCGCGCATCGCCACGGATACCGCCCTCGTTGGAGCCGAGGAAGACACGGTCACCGTCAACGACGGTCACGCGAGCCGCTCCGTTCTCGCCAATCATCTGCTCGCACTTGTCAAGCTCGATACCCTCATCCTCGAGGCTTGTAATGACATGCTCGGCAGCGGCGTCATTGCCAAAAATGCCCATGTATGCAGAGCGTGCGGCACCGCATTTCTTGGCATAAACGGCGAAGTTCACCGCATTGCCGCCGGGATACATGGTGTGGATATGCTCGTAGCGATCGACGACGTTGTCGCCAAATCCGAGCGCGTTAACGTTAAATGCCATGGCCTTTGCCCCTTCTAGTACTCGACAACACCCATATAGCGACGGAAATCGGGATCGTGATCAAACACCTTGCCGCGTGCAGCACGCAGCTCGCAGTTCATGGCGTAGAACAGCACCGGGTCCAGATAGGCACGGACGCTCGCCGGCACGGCTTCCATACCGTACTCCTTGGCATCGAGCACCATCAGCGTATCGGTATGCGTCTTAAGGAACGCAAGGGCGCGCTCGTCCATGGCACGGCACTCGCTGGAGCCCATCTGCAGGAAGTAAAAAACGCCATCCTGAGTAGCCTCGAAGGGGCCGTGGAAGTACTCGGCAGAGTGGATGTAGCTGCAGTGCTGCCACTGCATCTCCATAAGAGAGCAGATAGCGAAACCGTAGGTCTGGCTAAAGTTGGGACCGCTGCCCAGAATGTAGAAGAACTCGTGCTCCTGGCAAAGCTTGGCAAAACGATCGCCTAGCTCGGCATTTACCTTCTCACGTGCCGGGGGAAGAATCTTATCCATCTCGGCGATACCGGCATACATATCGGCAAGATCGGCGTAGCCCTCCTGCTGATCGAGCAGCTCGGCCGCAAGCGACAGCGAAATGCCAGCGGGGACCTCGGCCTGCGGCACGCCCTCGCCCCACGGGTAGACCCACGTGGTCCACTTGCCGGAGTCAATCTTGGATCCAGCGTTGTCGGTCTGGGCGATCACCGTAGCGCCGGCAGCAAGGGCAATCTCACAGCCCTCGACGACCTCGGGGGTGTTGCCACTGTGGCTGCAAGCAATGACCAGGGATTTCTCACCCAAGCGGCGCGGGCGCATGATATCAAACTCGCGAGCCGTATAGATATACGAAGTGAAGGTGGTTGCCTCGCGCTGCAGAAGCTCATGAGCCGGGATCAAATCGATCATGGAGCCACCGCAAGCAATCCAGTAGACGCTGTCGAACTTGCCCTTCTCGGCAATTGCCTCTTTGATCAGATCGTGTGCGTTCATATCCAGTTCCTTTCTTGTTTGGTCCGCAATCAATGACGTTGGCTGCGTGGCCGATAGTTGGTTTAGTCAATCAGATATTTCTCGAATGCGGCCATGTTCTTGGCATCTGCCGCCGCCGGGTCATCGTAGTAACGCCCGTCCGTGATTTCCTGGCCCAGCATGCCATCGAAACCATGGGCATTAAGCGTAGCGACGAAGGCGTCCATATCGTGCTTGCCATCGCCCCACACCAGATGGCCATACGGGTCACCGTCGATAAAGTGCATCTCGTGAATTGCCCCATCACCAAAGGCGGCAAACCAGTCCTCGAGCGTCTCGCCCGCAACGCCCATCGCGGTTGTATCAACCATGGGCTGTAAGTACGGGCTCGCGACCTCGTCAATCATGCGCTTCGCATCGGAAACCGTCGTTACAAGGTTGCTCTCCTCGGGACGCAGGCTTTCCATCGTAAGCACCAGACCGTGCTCACCGGCATACTCCGCCAGAATGGACAAGTGCTCGCGGCTGCGCTTCCAGGCTTCCTCGCGGTCCTCGTCCCAGTCGCCCCAGCCCGAGTTGACGGACATACGGTCGCACCCAAGTACCTCGGCAAGCTCAATGCCGTGCTTAAAGTACGCCAGGCTGCGCTGTTCATGCAGCGGTTTGCGTGCGCAGTACTGCCAAGGATAGACAACATTCTCGGGGCACAGAGTACGATACCTAAGCCCACGGTCTGCAGCCTTTTTCGCCAGGACCTCAGCCTCAAAGTAGCCCGTGTGGTCGAGCGTCACATGCGGCTCCGCACACCACAGCTCAATGGACTCAAAGCCCAAACGCTGCTGCACATCAAGGAAGTAATCGAGCGACCACATGATGTAGTGGATATTCATGCCCGCAATCTGTTCGCGGCGCAGCGTCGGTTTGGATTCAGACATCTTATGCCTCCTTATTTCGATCGAACACGATTTGTCCGTCCGACATCGTCATATCAACCGAAAGATCGCGTGCGTCGCGATAATCGAGGTCGAACACATCCCGATCGAGCACGCAGATATCGGCAAGCTTGCCGACCTCAAGCGTACCCAGTTCGTCTTCGCGCATCAGATCGTACGCGCCCCCGGCAGTCCAAGCACGCAAGAGCTCGACAAGCGTCAGCGCGTTGGCCTCATTCACGGGCAGCCCATCGTCGAAGTATCCACCGCACGCGCTGTAGATTGACTCGCCCAGGCTCGGAATCAGCAGTGGCAAATCCGTACCACAGCACACCGTGCATCCGGAATCTTCCATGCCGCGGCGATTCCAGCTGTGCAAAAGTCGCGTCTCGCCAATTTGTCGACGCATCATCGACAGGCAATCCTCGCGCCGGTCCAGCGTCAAAATCTGCGGATAGACCTCGCAAATTCCACCTAACTTGCCAAACTCGACAAGATCGGTCGGATCAGAGTTCTCGAGATCGGTAATCGCATGGCGGCGAAGCAACCGTCCATGCTCGTCTCGAGGCAGCGAGGCATAGAGCGCCACGGTGCGACGAACGGCGCCATCGCCCTGGCAATGCAAGGAATATCGGAAGCCGTCAGCATCAATTGCGCGCAGCTCGTTCTCAATCAGATCCCACTCGGGCTCCTCGACAACCGTCTTGCCGGCAGCTCCCGCATCGGCCGTGTCCTCATAGGGGTCAATCATCTCGGCAAGCCCCGCCCATACGCCGCGATCGGTCATACGGTTGAAGCCAGAAAAACGAACGAACGGTCCCCGAAAGCGCTCTCGTGCCTCGCGAGCATACGACAGATTTGCACCGGCACCCACCGGCTGCGACATCATAGAGACGCGAACCGTCAGCTCACCAGATTCTTCACGGCGAGCCATTTCGTCGGCAAAACCGTAGTAGTCATCAAACGCCATCTCCTTGATGGCGGTAACGCCGCGCTCGTTAAGCATGCTCATGTAGTCCGAATACCCCGCACGTACCTCGGGCAGCGCGAGGAAATCGCTCATCATGCGCCAGATCTTCTCGGCATAGCACGCCTGGGGTGTGAAGCCGTATCGCGCACTGGCGGCAGCATTGAGAACGCAGGTCTCCGCACCCGGTGTAAAGCAGACGACAGGGATATCGCCAAAACAATCGTCAAACACAGCCGCCGTATTTGCGTTCTCGGCATCCGATGCCAACGTTTCGGGTAGGTTGTGGCCAAAAGCCGCCGCGCAATCCGGATGATCTTCTTTCCATGCACGCAAGAGCGACACGGCCTCTTTGGCATCAGCGATGCCGGACAGATCAGGCCCCAACGTCCGCAGCGCCCAGCCTGTATAGAAGGTATGCACATCGATCAGGCCAGGCATGACGGTGCGGTCGCCCAGGTCAACTACCTCGTCCGCCTGGGTCAAATACGAAGCTAGCTCACACTTGGTGCCAACAGCCTCAATTCGATTGCCACGGACCGCTACGAAACCTTCAAACGGCAGGTCCCCCGTACCGGTAAAGACGCTCTTAGACGTCAGGACCGTCAAACGATCAGACATCACAACCACCTACGCCGGAAGCATGCCAGAAATTGCCGTTACGATCAGGCCAAAGACGACCATGAAGATGAAGAACTTCCAAATGGTCTTCCACCATTGGCCAAACGAAATCTTAGCCACGCCAAGGCCGGCAACCGTCATGCCCGCCACGGGACTGATGGTGTTGATGGTCTGGTTGGCAAACTGGAGCGCGGTAACGGCCGCCTCGGGATTGAGGCCCATGAGCTCGGTCAGGGGGCCCATAACGGGCATGGTGAGTGCCGCCAGGCCAGAACTCGAGGGAACCAGCAAAGAGAGCAGGCCAAGGACGATATACATAAACGTGGTGTAGACGGCGGCGGGCGCACCGGCGAGCGCAGTAGCGAGCGCCTGGAGGATGGTGTCGATGATCATGCCGCCCTCGGCGATGACCAGAATACCGCGAGCGATACCGATAACGATGGCGGCGTACGCAAAGTCGGCGAGACCTTTAACGAACTCCTCAGCAATCGTCTGCTGGTCAAGACCGCCCAGGATACCGGCAAGCAAGCCCATGCCAAGGAACACGGCGGAAATCTCATTCATGTACCAACCCTGGGTAACAAGACCCCAGACGATAATGCCCATACCGCAAGCAAAATCGATAAGCACGAGCTTCTGACGGGTAGTGAACTCTTCCTCGATGGAGGCATCGGTCACGGAAAACTCGATACGCTTGAGCTTATCGTCCTCGTACGTAATGGACGACTCGGGGTTTTTCTTGACGCGCATGGCGTAGCGCATGGCCCATGCGATACCGACGGCAGTGAAGATGACCCAAGAAACGGCGCGCAGCCACAGTTGCGGATTGCCCTCGATGCCAATGATGCCCTGGGCGATCAAAACATTAAACGGATCGATGGTCGAAGCGCAATATCCCAGGTTAGGACCAAGGAAGCAGATGATGAATGCCGTCATCGAGTCATAACCGATACCCATCATGATGGGAATGAAGATGGCATAGAACGGCAGGGCTTCCTCAGACATACCAAACGTGGTGCCGCAAATGGACAGCAACGTCATCGTGATGGGAATGATGAGGATGTCCTTGTTCTTGAGCTTTTTAATCACGCGGCTCATGCCGGCATTCAAAGCGTTGGTCTTGGTGATGATTGCGAACGACCCGCCAATCAATAAGACGAACGCAACGACGTCGGCAGCCTCCTGGATGCCCTTAGTGGGCGCTTGCAGGACCGCGAAGATATCCTGCCCCAGATTGATGGTCTCGCCGGTCTCGGAATCGGTGTAGTTCTTATCGACCTGTTCATAGGTTCCAGCAACGGCGACTTCACGCTCGCCCGCCGCTGTCGAAATCGTCTTGCGCTGATACTGACCAGAGGGAACGATCCAAGTCAAGACCGCAAAGACAACGATCAGCAAGAACATGATCGTATAGACATGCGGTAATTTGAACTTAAAACGTCTGTTTGTCTTCTTCGCCTTCGTATCTGACATAGATACCTCCAAAGAACTCGAGACTGCATCGCATCTCGCTTCAACGTTTGCACAAGGCAAACGTTCTATGACGTTCTATAGGTTACCAGCAGCTTTTCTCGCCATCAAGATAATTTCAAACTGATTGCCGCAACGCGGTTGAACGGTTGCGTTTGCGCCGTGAACGGTATGGAAACGCCCGGTGAGATGATCCACCGGGCGCTTTCATACGCAATGTCCTAGATGTCAAAAACGTAGCGAGACCCAACGATCCGCTGACGACCGATGATAAACGGCCGCCGCTGCTCATCGAAAAAGAAGGCTTCCATATAAAACAAGGGTTCGCCAACGGGAACTGCCAACAACCGAGCGACCTCGGGCGACGCACACGCGATCTCAAGCGTGCATGGGTCGGTAAACGCGGGCGTGCGGCCCGTCAGGTTGCGCACGAACTCAAAAATGGATTGGTTAGATAGAGGTGCCGTTGATAGATAGGCGTTGTCCTCGTAAACATATATGTTGTTCTCGAGCATGACAGGGACGCCATCGGCAGTACGCACGCGCTCAACGCAGATCAAGTCAGTTCCAACGGGAACACCAAAGAACTGTGCTTCGGTGGAATCCGCCGGCAGCATCTTTCTCGAAATGACACGCGCCCCCGGTTCCATTCCGTTAACGCGGCATGCGTCCGAAAAACTCTGGACGTCATCCTTCTGGCGAATCTTGCGCTTGAGCTTGGGGGCATTGACAAACGTGCCTTTCCCCTGTCGCTTCGTTAGATAGCCCTGTTGGACGAGCTCCTCAATAGCGCGTCGCACGGTAACGCGGCCAACTTTATAGCTCTCAGCCAATTCGAATTCGTTGGGTATCCGCGCACCTGCCTTGTAGGCACCGGAGTTGATTTCGTTTTTGATGATATCGATAACCTGTTGGTACAGCGGTATCGCTGCTTTACCGTCAGTTAGCCCTTCAGTCGGTGGCATATACCCTCTCCAAGCACAATTAAGCCTAAAACGGACTTAGGGGCATTCAACAAGTCCTTAAGCCCGCATTAGCTTAAAGTATGCTAGGTGTCGCACCAAAATGTCGGCTATTTACTCATCAGACCCGAAAAACGCGCAACTACCGCGCTCCTAAGAAAGCTCAAGCAGTTCCGGCAGCTGGTCGATGATCTTGTCCGCAGCATCCTGGCTAAAGCCAAACCGCTCCTCGCGCTTGGCGATTACCGTCAGACCCGCTCGCTTGCCGGCAGTGATGCCAGGCACCGAATCCTCAACGCAGCAGCAACGGACCGCAGGCAGCCCCAACAGGTCCAGCGCATGCAGGTAGATGTCGGGCTCGGGCTTGCTCTCCTTAAACTGCTCGCCGCTCACCACGTACTCAAAGGCATCCGACAGACCACATGCATCGAGTACTTCCTCGATGCTGTCCATGGGAGACGAGCTCGCCAGCGCCACGCGAACGCCGCGGCGCGGCAACTCTCGAATCGTATCCACAGCGCCCGGGTTAATCAAAGCCTGGTAGTCACGCGGACGCTTATGCGCCCACTCGTCCCAACGGGCCAATGCCTCCTCGCCAGTGAAGTGCCCTTTACCGGCGCGCTCAAACCAATCGACTAGCATATGCAGGAAGAACTGATGTGAGGTACCAACCTGCCCGTTCAACTCCTCTTGGGTCAGATTCAACCCAAGCTCCTTGGCAAACGCGGCAGTCTCCCCCAGGTAGTAATACTCGGTATCGACAATGACGCCGTCCATGTCAAAGATAACGGCGTCGAACGGAAATGCGGACACGGCACCCTCCCTAACAAAAGGGCGCCCGCAAGCGGACGCCCGAACCATGCACTATCGGCGATTCTAACCCAGCAGCTGGTCAAGTGCTACCGCGATACCGTCTTCGTTGTTGTTGGCGGTCACCATCTGGGCCACGGCCTTGACTTCATCGACAGCGTTACCCATGGCGACGCCGGTACCAGCCCACTCGATCATAGACTTGTCGTTCTGGCCGTCGCCAAACGATACGACCTCGCTGGCATCGATGCCGAGCTTGGGCAGGGCACCCTCGAGCGCACGGGCCTTATCGATACCGGGCGCCGTGTACTCAAAGTACCAGTCGGCCGTAAACATGCCCGAAAGCGTCTGCTTAAAGGGCGCATACATCTCCTCGTAATGCGCCTGCAGGTAGGCCGGATCGCCCGCCGTCAGCAGCTTGTCCACGGGATAAGTGTCCACGACCTCATGCAGGCTCTCGACCTCGCGAATCTTAAGGTCGCACGCATCGCGCTCGTATTTGACGATGTTTTTCTGCGAGCCGTCAGGCAGCGTGATCATGCAATGGTACGAGTCCTCGACGTGCAAATCGCGACCGAGCGAGATGATGGGGATCACGTCAAAATTACGCAGGTGATCAATCAGGCGATGCAATTCGTCGGCAGGCATAGCCTGATCGAACAGCACCTCGTCGGTCTGAGCATCGACGACGTGCGCGCCATTAAAGGCAACTAGCAGACCATCATGGTTCTGAAGGTCGAGCTCCTGCGCCAAGGCATGCAGCCCCCATGCGGGACGACCCGAAGCCAAGATAAGCTTAATGCCCGACTCCTGCGCCGCGAGCAGTTTCTCGCGCGTACGCGGGCTGATGACCTTTTGGTCGTTGGTGAGCGTACCGTCGATATCCATTGCGATGGCTTTGATTGCCATATATGCCTCCCTGACATTGAACAACCTTGTCTGAGCCATCATACAGAACACCCACGGCGGCGTTGTTTGCAACGGGAAAAATGTCATATTGTCCCAAACATGAACGGCGCGCCTTCGACGATTGCGATGCCCGTCGAGGCGCCTCCCGATACATTCCATCCTATCCAAATAGCAAAGGGCCCGCATCCCAACGGATACGGGCCCTTGTCGGCTATGCGTTAGTTTTCGCAGCGAATCCTACTTGCGGTGAGCTCGGTAGAACTCGATGAGCGCCTGGGTCGAAGCGTCCTGTTCGGCCTTGGCGGCGTCGTCGTGGAAGGCCGGGGTGATCTGCTTGGCAAGCTGCTTGCCAAGCTCGACGCCCCACTGGTCGTAGGAGTCGATGCCCCAGACCGTGCCCTCGACAAACGTGATGTGCTCGTACAGGGCGATGAGCTCACCAAGCGCGAACGGGGTCAGCGTGTCGCCAAAAATCGAGGTCGTCGGACGGTTGCCCTCAAAGCAGCGGGCCGGGACGATCTGCTCGGGCGTGCCCTCGGCACGCACCTCATCGGCCGTCTTACCAAAGGCGAGCGCCTTGGTCTGGGCCAGGAAGTTGCCCAGGAACAGCTCGTGCACGTCCTGACCGCTGTCGGTCGCAGGGTTGGCGGTATTGGCAAAGGCGATGAAATCGGCCGGGACCACCACGGTGCCCTGGTGCAGCAGCTGGTAGAAGGCGTGCTGACCGTTGGTGCCGGGCTCGCCCCAGAAGATCTCGCCGGTATCGGAGGTCACAGCGCTGCCGTCCCAGCGGACATGCTTGCCGTTGGACTCCATGGTGAGCTGCTGCAGGTAGGCCGGGAAACGGTGCAGATACTGGCAGTACGGAAGCACGGCGTGGCTCTTGGAACCGAAGAAGTTGACGTACCAGACGTTGAACAAACCCATCAGCGCGACGGCATTGTTCTCGAGCGGCGTGTTGCAGAAGTACTCGTCGATGGCGTGGAAGCCCTCAAGGAACTGCTGGAAACGCTCGGGGCCGAGCACGACGATCAGCGACAGGCCCACGGCGGAGTCGACGGAGTAGCGGCCGCCGACCCAGTTCCAGAAACCAAAGGCGTTAGCCGGGTCGATACCGAAAGCCTCGACCTTCTCGAGTGCGGTGGAAACGGCGACGAAGTGCTTTGCCACAGCCTCGGCGTTCTGCTCATCGGAGCCATCGATGGCGCCCTGAGCCTTGAGCTGCTCGAGCATCCAGGTCTTGACCTCGCGGGCGTTGGTGAGGGTCTCGAGCGTGGTGAAGGTCTTAGAGACGATGATCACGAGCGTGGTCTCGGGATCCAAACCCTTGAGCTTCTCGGCCTGGTCGTTGGGGTCGATGTTGGAGATATAGCGGCAGTCGATACCGGCGTCGGCATAGGGACGCAGGGCCTCGTAAGCCATGACCGGGCCCAGATCGGAGCCGCCGATGCCGATGGACACCAGGTGCTCAATCTTCTTGCCGGTAACGCCCTTCCACTCACCGGAGCGCACGCGCTCGGCGAAGGCATACATGCGATCGAGGACCTCGTGCACGTCGGCGACGACATCCTGGCCGTCGACGATAAGCTGGCCTTTCTCGCTTGCCGGACGGCGCAGCGCGGTGTGCAGGACGGCGCGGTCCTCGGTGGTGTTGATGTGCTCGCCGGAGAACATGGCGTCGCGGCGCTCCTCGAGCTTCACCTCGCGGGCAAGATCGCACAGCAGCTTGACGGTCTCATCGGTCACCAGGTTCTTGGACAGATCGAAGTGAAGGTCGCCGGCGTCAAAGCTCAGCTTGTTCACGCGGTCGGCGTCAGCGGCGAACCAGGCCTTGAGGTCGATACCCTCGGCCTCGAGCTTCTCCTGATGAGCCTCGAGCGCCTTCCAAGCGGCGGTCGACGTAGCGTCGATAGGTGCGGCAACAGTTGCCATAAAGTCCTCCTCAGCATACGGGCGCAAGCCTCCATGCGCCCGGATAATCAGATAGTCCTATTCTAGCGCAGGTCAAGACTACAATCAGCGAGCGTTGCCAATCCGCCCCCCAACGGCAACCGACCAAAAAGGGACAGGTTTATTTTGGCAGGTCAAACGCTTTACCAACCAAAAATAACCTATCCCTTTATGGTAAATATTAGGCCGCGGCGCACACACTGCCGAGCAGCTCGCGCAAGGGCGAGCCGATACCCTCCAGCAGTTCGGGAGCGATGATGGCGAAAACGGGAACCTCGCCGGCACCCACAACGGCGGGCACTTTTCCCTCGGAGACGATGCATCCGTAGGGAACAAAGCCGTCCTCGCCGGCATCGAGCACGGCCATGCGACGAGCGAGTTCGCGCGCAAAGCCCGCCGTATCGGCATCGCCGATCGCCAGGACAAAGTCCACGCCCTCATCGGTCGCCAGGGCTACGGCCTCATCGACCAAATCGTCTCCCCCGTCGCCCCCGACCAAGCCGCAACGAAAGAGCACGCGTTCGAGCAGGGCGCGATCGAGCGAGCCCAGCGCCGCCGAAACGAGCTCATCACGCGTGTGCTTGTCGCCTCCCAGCACGACCAGTGTCTTGGTGCCGCCATAGTGGGCAACCAATCGCCCGCACCAGCGAGCCACGTCCCCATCCGCAACCAAGCGCGTCGGCATACCAAACCCATAGTTAACCATTATCCCCACAACCCTTCCGTGCTTTATGGTGGCATCAATCGTTAGCCTCATGCTACGAAGCGAGCTTTTCCGAGCTGTTTCGCGCTCTTTAGGGCTGCGTTAAAAACCCGATGCAACCGCACGACCATACCTGCCAAAAAGGGACAGATTTTGACGGTGTCCGGTCGAGCAGGTATTATCGAACAGGTATTCGATAAGAACATGTGTTTGATGGGAGGGCTCGGATGGCGCACGAGCAGCACACCTACATCTGCATCGACCTCAAGACGTTTTATGCCAGCGTCGAGTGCGTCGATCGTGGGCTCGATCCGCTCACCACCAACCTGGTCGTTGCCGACGAATCGCGCGGACGCACGACTATCTGTCTCGCTATCACGCAGGCTATGAAGGACCTAGGGATTCACAACCGCTGTCGCCTGTTCGAAATACCCGATGGCATCGACTACATCAAGGCCGTACCGCGCATGCAGCACTACATGGAGGTGTCGGCGCGGATCTACGGTATCTACCTGGAATACGTCAGTCCGCAAGACATTCACGTCTACTCAATTGACGAGTGTTTTATCGACGTGACGCCATATCTGGACCTCTATCACACCGATGCGGAAGGCTTCGCCTGCATGTTGCGCGACGAGGTCCTCGCGCGCACCGGCATCACGGCGACGGTCGGCATCGGCCCCAACCTATTCCAGGCCAAGGTAGCACTCGACATCACTGCCAAGCATGTGCCCAGTCGCATCGGCACACTCGACGACGAGACCTTTCGCAAGGAGATCTGGCCCCATCGCCCCATCACCGACATCTGGGGCATCGGCCCCGGCGTGGCGGCCCGTCTCGAGAAATACGGTGTCTACGACCTGATGGGGGTCGCAGCGCTCGACGAGAACCTGCTCTACGACGAACTCGGCGTCAATGCCGAATATCTTATCGACCACGCCTTCGGGCGTGAGCCGACAACCATCGCCGATATCCAAGCTTATCGCCCGCAAGCGACCTCGACCACCACAGGGCAGGTGCTCTCGAAGGGCTATGCCTATGAGCAGGCCTACACCGTCTTGCGCGAGATGGTCGACAACGCCGTGTTGGACCTAGTCGATAAGCACGTGGTCTGCGACAGCATCTCGCTCTTTGTGGGTTATGCGAGCGAACGAGCTGACATACGCCGCCTCGACGCCAGCGGTACAGCGCAATATGTGGACGGATGCGGACACCTACGCTCGAGCACGTCGAGCATCGAACCCACCGCAACCGCCGGCCCTGAGCTCGCGCCCCGTGCGCCCAAGCCCGTCCAGCGCGATGACGAACGGCGCCGCCTGGTGCGGGAGGCGCAGGCTATCGATGGCATCTTTGTGGGAGAGCATGGCGGCAAACCGCGCGGTGGCTATGCCGCACTCTTAGCGCACTCCAACGCCTCGCGCAAGCTGCCCGAGCGCACCAATTCGTTTAAGAAGATCATGGGCTATTTCGATGAGCTCTGGGCGCAGACTGTCGATCCCAAACGACCAGTCAAGCGCATCAACCTGGGATTTGGCAACCTCATGCCGGAGGAGTTTGCCACCATCGATCTATTTAGCGATGTCGAGGCCGATGAGCGCGAGCGCGAGCTGGCCCGTGCCGTGCTGGCTGTAAAAGGCAAATACGGCAAGAACGCGCTGGTTAAGGGACTGAGCTTTACCGCCGGTGCCACCGCACGCGAACGCAACGATCAGGTAGGAGGGCACCGTGCCTAAGCCCCAACAGCAGCCGATGCGGCCACCGACACCTTTTGAACGCCTAGCGGACCCCGAGGGAAGACGTCGCTCCGCCGACCCCAAGCTCACCGCTAACGGCGCCGTCCGTGCCGGCCGTGCCGCGCAGTTTATGCCCTTTGCCGCCCTCACGGGATATTACGAACTCGTGCGCAAGCAAGAGATCACCGCCGAACCAAAATGTGAACTCACGGAAGAAAAAGCCCTCGAGCTTTCGAAAAAGCTCGAGGGCCTCAAACGTGGCGACCTAGTCCGCGTCACCTATTACGATGCGTACGGCTATCGCTCCCGCACCGGCATCCTCGACGAGATACTCCCTGCCTTCAAGCTCCTCAAGCTCAAAGACATCGCCATCGATTTCGATGACATTCTTGACATCGAACTGCGCGGACGAGCCTAGACAAGGAAGTGCATCCAAGGCGGCGCTTACAGCGTCATGACGTAGTAACCCGCATCCTTCACGGCCGCCACGAGAGCACCGCGATCGATTGGCCGCTTGGAGCGCACGCGCGCCGTGTGGTCCGCGTACGTTACCGTTGCCCACACACCATTCAGCGCATTGAGGGCATTGGCCACATTCTGAGCGCAGCCATCGCAGCTCATGCCGCCGATGAGCAGCTCATCGCTATAGGGGTAGTGGGACGGATCGGTATCCGCAACCACTACCTTCTTGGCCTTCTTACCGCTCGTGCCATCGCTGCAGCAGCTCTTTCCGTGTGTCGAAGCGACAATACGCCGCAGGCCAAAGAACATGCCGACGACAATCGCGGCAAGCACGATGATATTTGCAGGGTTTAGCAAGTCTTCCATGCGATCCCCTTTCTCCAAACTCTTATACCTATACCCCCATGGGGTGTTCCCATCTTACTCCAAACTCGTGTCGGTTCGGTCAATTAGTTTCCCGCTTCAAACTTTTTTGTTGACCTTGGCTTACTTTCGTGTATAAGTTTTCCTAGGCTAACAACTGAGGACCCGAAAGGAGCATCGTGACTCGAACCATTGACATCCCAACATACCAAACGGCTGTCGTGCGCAACTGCTCCCCTACGCTCGCAGGTATCAAGCCGGCCTCGCTCTTTACCTATCCCGGCGTTTACGCCAACCAAGGCGGAAAACCCGGCGCCGCCCATATCGAAGAGCGACGCTCTCGCCTGCTCGCGGTCATTGCCCAATGCAACCGCGAGCTCCAGCCACTCGGGATCCATATGAGCGTTTTGGTCTGGCGCCCCTGCGGAGCGCTCATCTATGTGTACCGCCCTGCGGACCTCATGCGATACCTCTCCGACCCCCGCGCCACGACGGCGCTTACCGCCGAAGGTTACGATGTCCACAACCTGCCCGCATCCCTGGTGCATCTCGCCGCGCGCATCACGCTGGCAAGCAGCAATGCCGCAGAAAGCGCCTATGACAGCAGCGTCTGCGCACTCGCGCGAAATAGGCACTGCGATACGGGGTGCATGTGCGAGTTCCCCCACGAAATTGGCTATTTTTTGGGCTATCCCTACGAAGATGTCCATCAGTTTATCGTCCAGCACGGCGAAAACTATAAGGTCTTTGGCGCATGGAAGGTATACACAAACGTTGAGCAGGCGCTCACGACCTTCGATTCCTATCGCGCATGCACGCAATACCTTACGTACATCTATCAACAGGGCTGCACCCTGGGACAACTTGTCCAGGCAACCCGATAGAGCATACAAAACGCGGCCGCACGCCGCACAACCGAAAGGAAAACATATGAGCAAGATCGCCGTCGTCTATTGGAGTGGCACGGGCAATACCGAGGCCATGGCAAACCTCGTCGCCGAAGGCGCCACGTCCGCGGGTGCCGAGACTGAGGTCATCCCCTGCGCCGACTTCTCTGCCGACAGGGCCGCCGACTACGACGCCTTCGCCTTCGGCTGCCCCGCCATGGGCTCCGAGGAACTCGAGTACGATGAGTTCCAGCCGATGTGGGACGAGGTCAAGGAGGTTCTCGGCGACAAGAAGGTCGTCCTCTTTGGCTCCTATTCGTGGGCCGAGGGCGAGTGGATGGACAACTGGAAGGCCGACGCCGACGAGGCGGGCGTCAACGTCGTCGATTCCGTCATCTGCTACGACGCTCCCGACGATGAGGGCGAGGCGGCCTGCCGCGCCCTTGGAGCCGAGCTCGCCTAGCGGCAATGAGCTCCGCCCATAACGAGCTCTGCACCAAAACACATTCGCATCCCAACAAAAACGGGAGCCGGATCACATCCGGCTCCCGTTTTCTGTTATGTCAGTCATATAAAGCGGCTACGAGATATTTCCCAAGAACGCCTTGGTGCGCTCGCTCTTGGGGTGGTCGAAGACCTCGCTCGGCGTACCCTCTTCCACGATAACGCCGCCGTCCATAAAGACGACGCGGTCGGCGACGTCGCGGGCAAAGCCCATCTCATGCGTCACGACGATCATGGTCATACCGTCACGTGCAAGATCGCGCATAACGCCAAGAACGTCGCGAACCAGCTCGGGGTCGAGCGCCGACGTGGCCTCGTCAAAGAGCATGACGTGAGGGTTCATCGACAGGGCGCGGGCGATGGCAACGCGCTGCTGCTGGCCACCCGAGAGCTGGCTCGGCATAAAGTCGATGCGCTCGGCAAGACCGACCTTGGTCAGCTCCTCGATAGCGATTTTCTCGGCCTCTTCCTTGCTGCGCTTGAGTACCTTTTGCTGTGCGAGCATGACGTTCTTTTTGACTGACAGGTGCGGGAACAAATTGAACTGCTGGAACACCATACCCAGATGCGTACGTACCTTGTTAAGGTCGACGCCCTTGGCGCAAACGTCCACGCCCTCAACGACGATCGAGCCGCTCGTGGGATGCTCCAGACGATTGATGCAGCGAAGCATCGTCGACTTGCCCGAGCCCGAAGGACCCAGGACTACGACGACCTCGCCCTTGTGCACATCCAGATCGATGTCGCGCAGGACCACGTTATCGCCGAAGGCCTTCTGGAGGTTCTTGATGCTGACGACGACCTCGTTCGAGTTATTGGTTTCGCTCATGATAGGACCTCCTTACAGACCGGCGATGTGGTCGGCGGGCGTCGCGACGACCTGTCCAGCGCTCTTGGCGGGACGCTTCTTCTTGGTTTCGGCCGTCCCCAGAAGCCTCGCCTCAAGACCGCTCACCAAGCGAGCAAGCGGCAGGGTGATGACCAGGTAGAACAGCGCGGCAACCACATATGGCGTAATGGAACCCGTCGTGGCCACAATGGTACGGGCGTTCATGACGATCTCGACCACGCCCACGGCCGCGAGCAGCGACGTATCCTTGTAAAGCAGGATAAACTCGCTGGTCAGCGTAGGCAGGACATTGCGGAACGTCTGCGGAATCATAACGTAGAGCAGCGTCTGGAAGGCGTTCATGCCCAGCGAGCGCGCGGCCTCGTTCTGGCCCTTGGGGATCGACTGAATACCGGCGCGGAAGATCTCGCACAGGTAGGCGGACGAGTTCATGGCCATGACGATGACGCCCAGCACATAATCGTCAACCTTGACGCCGGCCAGCGGCAGGCCAAAGAACGCGATGTAGATCTGCAGGAACGCCGGCGTACCGCGGATGATATTCACATAGATGCCGGCAAGGCAACGCAGGATGCGCGACTTGGAGATGCGCATGAGTGACAAGGCAAAGCCAAAGGGAATGGCCAACGGAAATGCCACGAGCACGATCGAGAGCGACATGAGGAAGCCTTTGAAGACGATCGGCAGGCTCTGAACCAAAATGACCGGGTTCAGGAACAGGCGAAGGAACATGTTGGAATTCCATGCCTCGACCCACGGCTGCTCCTTAAGGTCGGCCAGGAAGTTATCGAATGCCGTCACGCCCTTAATCTCGACGGAAGGAATCTTGGAGATCTTCTTGGTTGAACCGTCAGCCAACGTGTAGGTGCCGCTAAAAGCCTCGTCGCCGCCCTCGACGGGGAAGGTCACGCCGTAGACCTCGACACGGAAATAGCCGCCGGCCGGAGCCGTCTCGCCAAAATCGATCTTGAGCGTCTGGCCGTCGACCTTGCACGTAGGCTTCATGGGCGTACGGTCCATGAGGTCATCGCCCGAGAGCATCGTCAATCGCGTGTCATCGGCACCAAACGTCGTGCCGTCGACAAACGTCAGCGAAAGACCGCTCAGCTCCTCGTCGGCATCGGCCTGAACTTCCCAGGTAATTCGCGTCTCGGTGCCGCCGACCACAGCGCTGCCCGAACCGGTGTTGGGTCGGGCGGTGATCTTTGCGGTCTCAAGCGCCTGGGCGGTCGTGGGCGCATATGCCCCCGCGCACACCAGCGCGAGCGCCACGGCCATGACGCAGGCTAGCTTTTTGAGCAAGGCGGGCAGTGGAAAACGCTGCTCCGCGGCCCCTTTGTTCAGTCGAGACAAGGTGGCTCCTATCGTAGAAGTTGCCGGCAAAACGAGACGGAAATGCTCTCCGTCAAGAGAAGCGCAAAGGCCCTCTCCGCCAAAGCGGAAAGGGCCCGCGAGCAATCAAGTAGCTATTTTACTTGATGTTGTACTTAGCCATGAGGGCATCAACGGTACCGTCGTCGGTCAGGTCCTTGATGGCCTGGTTGATGTCGTCCTTGAGCTTGGTGTTGCCCTGGTTGATGGCGATGGCGTACTCCTCGCCGGTGCTAATCTGCTTAATGGTCTGGCAGGTGTTGAACTGCTCGGCGGTCAGCTGGCTGGCAACGGAGCGGTTGGTGACTACGGCGTCGCCCTTATCGGACTGCAGAGCGCTGAAGCACTCGGTGGCGTCCTTGTAGGGGACAATCTTGGCCTTGGGGAAGTTCTCCTGGGCAAAGGACTCGGCGGTCGAGCCAGACTGGACGATGATGGTAGCATCGGCGTTGTTGAGCTTCTCGCTGTAGTTGTCGGCCGTGATGTCGGTGTTATCGACCTTGGTCACGATAGCCTGATCGTCCATGTAGTAGGAATCGGAGAAAGTGACTTCCTTCTCACGCTCGGGCGTGTCGGTGATAGCCGCGATGGAAACGTCATATTTGGCGCCCGAAGCGACGCCCGGAACCAGCGTGTCAAAGTCATTGTTGACATACTCGACATCCAGGCCCAGCTTGTCGCCGATAGCCTTGATGAGCTCAAGGTCAAAGCCCTGATAATCGCCGTTGTCATCCTTGTACTCAAACGGAGCGTACTCGGCAGAGGTGCCAACGGTCAGCGTACCGTCCTTGACGAGCGCGTACTCCTTGGAGCCGTCGACCTTCTCGACCTTAGCGTCGTCAGAGCTGCTGGAACCGGCATCAGAACCAGAGGTGGCGTTGGACGAGCCGCAGCCCGTCAGAGCGAGGGCGAGCGCCATAGCACCCGTGGCGGCAAATGCGCCAAGCTTCTTCAGCTTCATAATCAGTCTCCTTCCAATGACCCCACGTGATTCAGAGGTCTGCAAAAACTGAGGGTTATTATGCACCCGCTTGGAAGAATCTGCAATTAGAAAACTGATTGAAACAAACCCATAACGTGAATGGAGCACTCCACTTTATGGCAGCCTTTACTGCTGCAACGACCTTAACAGTTTGATTTCAGCCGCATAACCTGCAAGTTCGTTCGGTGTCTCCAAGATGAATGGCAATGCGCGCAAGCGGCCATTCGATACAATATTCTGTATAACCTGCATACCGCCGCCAAACTCTTCACTACCCAGGTAGCCCTTGCCGATGCACTCGTGGCGATCCTTATGGGCGCCGCAGGGATTCTTGGAGTCATTGATGTGCACGGCGCGCAGGCGCTCGATACCCACCACGCGGTCGAACTCGTCGAGTACGCCGTCCAGGTCATGGATGATGTCGTAGCCAGCATCGCTCACATGGCAGGTGTCCAAACAAACGCCCAGCTTATCGGACAGCTCCGGACACTTGGCGGCAACGCCCTCGATAATGCGCGCCAGCTCTTCAAAGCTACGGCCCACCTCGGTGCCCTTGCCCGCCATGGTCTCAAGCAATACCGTCGTCTGCTGTCCCTCAAACATCACCTGGCACAGCGTGTCGACAATCATCTGAATGCCGGCGTCTGCCCCCTGTCCCACATGCGCACCGGGATGGAAGTTGTAGTAGTTGCCGGGCAGTGCTTCCAGACGCTGCAAATCTTCCGCCATAGCCTCCAAGGCAAACTCGCGCGCTCGCTCCTTAGCGGAGCAGGGGTTATAGGTATACGGGGCATGCGCCACCAGCGGTCCAAAGTCGTTTTGCGCCATAAGCTCGCGCAGAGCCGCCACGTCATCCATGTCAAGGTCTTTTGCCTTGCCACCGCGCGGGTTGCGCGTAAAGAACGCAAAGGTATTGGCACCAATGGACAACGCCGTCTCCCCCATTGCCCGATAGCCCTTCGTCGTCGAAAGATGGCACCCAATCGTCAGCATCTCCAGCTCCCCCTCATCAGTTGCGGTGAAATACGGTCTATTGGTGCCTTATTTTGGCGCAAACAGACCGTATTCCACCGCAAGATATAAAAGGGGCATCAGGGGCAAGGTCCGCCGAGCCCCCCCCTTGAGCACCAGCACCGCAGCCTAGAGCGTCAAGCGAATCGCATCGATAATCTGCGCGCAGCGCTGCGTGGCGGCAAGAGGCATAACGGGGCTTTCAAGCTCTCCCGTCTGGACGAGCTGCGTCGCATGCTGAATTTCGCCGTAGAAATCATCGACCTCAAACGGGGCATTAATTTCGAGCATTCGTCCGTCGGAGTACTTCACATGGGCGAGCTCGGGGCGATGGAGGCGCTCGATTTCCACCGAACCCCGTTCGCAGGCAATCGTTAAGCGGCTTTCATATGCTGCTTTGCCGTCGCACACCATATGAATGGGTATACCGCCGACACTCATATGGATCTCATCGGCCCAATCCACGCGGCCGCCTAATACGTCACGCCAGCGAACTTCACGAGACGAAACATCGCACGCACCCGCAAGCAGATCCTCAAACCACCCGACCGCATAGCAGCCCATGTCATATAGACAGCCGCCCTGCAACGGATCGAGCAGATAACTCGAAGGGGACTCACCATAATCGAGTTTTTGCACGCTTTCGATCGAGACGATACAGCCGAGCTCGCCCGACGCAAGCAAACCCTTCACGCGAGTATGCATCGGACAAAACCGATTTTTCATCGCCTCCATAAACGGCACACCGCACTCGCGAGAGGTGGAGGCAATCGATAGAGCCTCTTCCTCACTCAAAACGGCCGGTTTTTCGCACAGCACGGCCTTTCCCGCGCGCAGTGCCCGACAGACCCAATGCGCATGCATGCCATGTGGAAGAGCCAAGTAGATTGCGTCGACATCGGGATCGGCAATCAGCGCATCATAAGCCGCATCGCCGCTACCGTCAGCCGTGGCATAACTGTGCGCGGCATCAATCGAAAACGCCCTGCAAAACCCCTCAACATGCGAAGGGGTGCGGCCGGCCGCAGCCACCAGCCGTGCCCCGTCGACCTTCTTGAGCGATGATGCAAATCGATGCGAAATGTGCCCAGCGCCCAAAACGCCCCAACGAACCTCACGCAAATCATCACATGAATCCCGATGGCCCACGACAGCCCCCTTCAGTTGCGACGAAATAGTTCCTGCTATCGCCCTATTCTGCCGCAAACAGGAACTATTCCATCACAAGATATAAAAGGGTCATGAGGAGCGAGTTTTGCTGAAGACTTTAAGCGCGGCCGTTACGGGGCCAGGCTGGAAACGTCGGCGCGCGTCGTCGAGACGCTCGGGGATATCGATGTGTTGCGGGCAGTGACGCGCACATTTGCCGCACTTGACGCAATTGCTCACGAGCTTGGGCTCGCTCGTGCGCACCGCGCTCGCCGTAAAGTATTGCGACAGCCCCGTAAACCAGCTGTGCGCATAGCTCGCGTTGTAAGCGGCAAAGCAGCCGGGAATGTTAATACCCTTGGGGCATGGCATGCAGTAGCCGCATCCCGTGCAGGGCACGCGATTCGATTTTTCAAACTCCGCCAGCACGCGTGCGATGGTATCGAGCTGAGCGGCTGTCATCGAATCCGGCAGGGCCCGATCGGCCAGCACCGCGTTCTCGTCCACCTGCGCGGTATCGGTCATGCCCGAAAGCAGCATCGTGACTTGAGGATGGTTCCACACCCACGAAAGGCCCCAAGCAGCCGGCGTCTTCAGGTACGGATCGCGTACGTCATCGAGCACGGCGCGGGCCCGCGGAGGCAGCTTGCCCGCCAAGCGTCCGCCCAAAAGCGGTTCCATCACAAACACCGCGAGCCCGCGCTCGGCGGCTGCTATAAGTCCCGCCGTTCCCGCTTGGTAGCGCTCTCCAGCGTAGTTGTACTGAATCTGGCAAAAATCCCAGTCATACGCGTCGAGCATCGTCAGGAAGTCCGTCGCACTGCCGTGATACGAAAAACCTATCTGGCGAATACGCCCCGCAGCCTTTTGGTGCGCAATCCAGTCTTCGATGCCCAACGCCACCACGCGCTCCCACTGGGCGGGCGAAGTGATGTTGTGCATAAGGTAATAGTCGATATGGTCGGTCCGCAGGCGGCGCAGTTGCTCGTCGAAGAACCGGTCGAAATCCTCCGCGCACTTGCACGAAGCGTGCGGCAACTTAGTCGCGAGCAACACGCGGTCGCGCAGACCCAGGCGCTCAAGTGAGGCGCCCACGCACACCTCGTTACCGGGATAGAGATACGCGGTATCCAGATAATTAATCCCCTGCTCCACCGCACGGGAAATGATGGCATCGGCTGTCTTCGCATCCGGACGTCCCGGCGCACCGGGAAATCTCATGCAGCCCAGACCCAGAGCAGATATTCGGTTACCACTTTTGGGGTCAACGCGGTATTGCACGGCCCCTCCCTTCGCCATCAGCGCCGCGGCAAGACGAAACACAATGGTCACGCGACCGAAACATCGTGGAATCGCAATCGAGAACGTATCGTAACGCAGCAGAAATCGAGCCGTCACGACACCGCTTTAACATCAGCAAAAAGCCCGATGAAAGGAGCAACAAACAAATACGGCCATCCGGTGCACGCAGCATGGTCCGGCGGCATACAATCCATCAGGCGCCCCTTACGCGGGCGCCTTTTATATGGGGAGATGATTCGCATGCAGATCAACAAGATCGCCTTCATCGGCAAGGGCGGCGTGGGCCTGCTCTACGGCAGCATGATCGCCCAAGCGCTCGGCAACGACGCCGTCGAATACGTTATGGACGACGCGCGCTTTGAGCGCCATGCGAACGATGCGCTCACCGTCAACGGCAAGCCCTGCGCGCTCAAGTCCGTCCGCGCGAGCGAGGCGACGCCCGTCGACCTGGTCATCCTCACGGTCAAGACAACCGGGCTCGATGTGGCGCTCAAAACCCTGGAAAGCGTCGTGGGACCCGACACGCTGATCGCATCGCTGTGCAACGGCATCACGAGCGAGCAGAAGATTGCCGAGCGCTTTGGCTGGGAGCACACCGTCCTTGGTATCTGCCAGGGCATGGACGCCGTATTCCTCAACGGGGAGCTCACCTATACCAATGCCGGCGAGATCCGCTTTGGTGCGGCAGCGGGCACCGACCCCGCAACCGTTATCGCCATCGACGAGCTCTACACGCGTTGCGGCATCGCCCATACCGTCGAGCACGACATCGCACATCGCATGTGGGCCAAACTCATGCTCAACGACGGCATCAACCAGACCTGTATGGCCTACGGCGGCACCTACGGAAGCGCTACGGAGCAGGGCTCCGAGCAGCTCCGCAGTTTTGTCTCCGCCATGCGCGAGACGCTTGCAGTCGCCAATGCCGAGGGTATCGAGCTCACCGAGGCAGACCTAACGCAGATGGTGCGTCTCATAAAAGGGCTCGATCCCGCCGGCATGCCCTCGATGGCGCAAGACCGCATCGCTCAACGCAGAACCGAGGTCGAGGAATTTGCGGGTACCATCTGCCGCCTCGCGGCCAAGCACGGTATCCAGGTGCCGCAAAACGAATGGCTCTATTCGCGCATCCGCGAAATCGAGGCCAGCTGGTAACGCCGCCGCACCGCATCCAACAGTCTCAATAGCAAAAACCGCCGCAAAGGGCACTCCCCTTGCGGCGGCTTCCTTCTTCATCTATGGGCAAAACCAGCTTCACAACGGTTAGCGCCGCACCTGCGGCGTCTCGTCCTCGTCATCGCGGCAAAGGGTCACGCCCGCACTTCCCAGCAGCGCTGCTGCGATGAGCGCGCCGACCACAATAGGAGCAGCCCCGCACGAGCCCTGCATGCCTGCGACAAACGCAGCTGTAGGGCCAAGACAGCCAAGTACCAATGCGACGGCGGCGATAGCGATATCTCGAGCGTTCATGAGACCACTTCCTCCACGAGAAAGACCTTATTTCTCATGAACCAGTGTGCCCCGCATGCATACGCCCAGCGTACCGCCACGGTAAGGGCTCTGTTAACTCAAACGCACATAAAGAAAGGGCGGCTTTACGTTGCCTAAAAGCTCAGTAAAGACGCCCGCCCATCATGTGCCTATTTTGCTCTGATGGCAGATTACCAACCGGTATAGTAGTCGGTGGTTCCGGCAGCACAGCCGGAGTCATAGACCTTGCACTCGCCCTTGGAACCGGTAAACGTGGAGCCTTGGGCCTTATCGCCCGCGGCAACGACGTAGTAGCCATCGGAATCGCGCCAAAAGCCCTCGGAATCCTGCGTCCATTCGCCCGTGCGGTGGTGATACAACACGTTGCTGCTGTAATAAGTCTCGCGGCGGCCGTTATAGTTATTGACGCCGCTCGAGCGCGTCAGACCCGAGCCGTTCGCGTAATACGCAGCAGACGTGTAAGACAAGCCGGAGCCGGCGTTGTAATACGAAGCCTGGGCGGCCTCGGCGGCCTCGGCCTCGGCTGCGGCGGCCTCGAGCGCTTCGCGCTTGGCATTCTCAAGCGCAGTGCGCAGCTCATCGAGCTCGGTCGACTTCGTGTCGACCTCCCCCATCGTCAACAGACTACCCGCACCGTCGATACAACCCTGCAGCACAGCGCGCTCGTCATCGGTAGCATAGTCGCCATACATATTCATAATGATCTGAGCGCGCATCTCAAGGGAATCGCGCTTGGCCTCCATCGAGGCGTTCCACTCCTGCATGGAACCATAACCATCGCCGCGATAATCAACGGGCTGTACCAGCGTCGCCTCGGACGGCGTAGATCCAACCGTATCGGACAGTGTTGCCGCGTGGGCATCAGTTGCGCCGGCGCCTGCCAAAAGTGCCACGGTCAGAGCGGCAGAAAGGGCAGCGGCTTTCGGTTTTCGTGAATCGATCCTCATGTAGCTGGAAACCTCCGTAGTGCGTTTTTGCTGCGTTTGAGCTGCGTGTGATTCGATCGCGCTGCATAGTACCTCGAGCAAATCGCGACCTGCGGTTTTACTCAAAAGGCGCACGTCAATTGCGTAAAACTCACATCCTCTCAACAGGAGTTTTCCACAACTCAAATGCATAAAGCATGCCAAAAACCCTGTAATAGCGCCCTTCCTATGCAAAAAAGACGCCTGCGCAACCATTGCTTGCGCAGGCGCCTTGAGCAGGCATTTATGCAGTTATACCTATCGAGTCGCAAGGGGTCCTTGCACAAGTCGCCTTACTCGTCCAGCGCGGCGAAGGCCTGCTTCAGATCCCAAATGATATCCTCGGCGTTCTCGGTACCGATGGAAAGACGGATCGTGGAGGGCGTGATGTTCTGCTCGGCGAGCTCCTCGGCAGAGAGCTGGGAGTGCGTGGTAGTAGCCGGGTGCACGACGAGCGACTTGACGTCGGCCACGTTGGCGAGCAGCGAGAACACCTGCAGATGATCGATGAACTTCCAAGCTGCCTCCTGGCCACCCTTAATCTCAAAGGTAAAGATCGAGGCACCGCCGTTGGGGAAGTACTTCTGATAGAGCTCGTGATCGGGGTGCTCAGGCAGGCTCGGGTGGTTCACCTTGGCGACGTGGCTGTCACCGGTCAGGAACTCAACGACCTTCTTGGTGTTCTCGACATGACGGTCAACGCGCAGCGACAGAGTCTCGGTGCCCTGGAGCAGGACCCAGGCGTTGAACGGGCTGATGCAGGCGCCCTCATCACGCAGCAGGATAGCGCGGACATAGGTCGCGAAGGCGGCGGGGCCGGCAGCCTCGGCAAACGAGACACCATGGTAGGAGGGGTTGGGCTCGGCGATCTGGGCGTACTTGCCACTCGCCTTCCAATCGAAGTTACCGCCGTCGACAATCACACCGCCCAGCGAGGTGCCGTGGCCGCCGATGAACTTGGTTGCGGAGTGGACGACGATGTTGGTACCATGCTCCAGCGGACGGAACAGATACGGGGTGCCGAAGGTGTTGTCGACGACAACCGGCAGACCGTGCTTCTTGGCGATCTCGGAGATGGCGTCGATGTTGGGGATGTCGGAGTTGGGGTTGCCGAGCGTCTCGAGGTAGATGACCGTGGTGTTGTCCTTGATGGCACCCTCAACCTCTTCCAGGTTATGAGCATCGACAAACGTGGTCTCGACGCCAAACTGGGAGAGCGTATGCTCGAGCAGGTTGTAGGAACCGCCGTAGATGGTCTTCTGAGCCACCACGTGGTCACCAGCCTGGGCAAGAGCCTGCAGGGTATAGGTGATGGCGGCGGCACCGGAGGCGACGGCAAGACCGGCCACGCCACCCTCGAGCGCGGCGATACGGTCCTCAAAGACGCCCTGGGTGGAGTTGGTCAGACGGCCGTAGATGTTACCGGTGTCGGCAAGACCAAAGCGATCGGCGGCGTGCTGGGAGTTGCGGAACACATAGCTCGTGGTCTGGTAGATAGGCACGGCGCGGGAGTCGGATGCGGGGTCGGCGCTCTCCTGGCCAACATGAAGCTGCAGGGTATCGAAACCAAAGGTGTGCTCGGGGTTGTTGATGAACTGGCTCATGATGATCTCCTTGATCGAACGAAAGTAAATAAATAAGAGAGAAGTAAGTCGCTGTCTCCTGATCACGCCGACGGGCGCAAACAGGAGCCCGGCATTCGTCTTGGTAAGCAGTTCATATGCGGTCCTCCTTTTGACATCCCGGTTCCGTGGTCGACTTAATTACCTACCGCCTTTGTGTGTTTTGAATAGTACGAGCATTGTTTCGCTCGGTCAATCACTTAAAAGCGCTAACCTGTTATCGGTTTTTTAGATAGCTATCGAAAGGACGGACACCGATGACCCTCCAGCAGCTTCGTTTTCTTATCGCCGTGGCAGAGTCCGGCTCAATCAACGCCGCAGCTCAGCGCCTCTATACCGCTCAGTCCAACATCTCAAACGCCGTCAAAAGCCTAGAACAAGAACTCCATCTGGAGATCTTTACGCGCTCCAGCCGCGGCGTCACGCTCACCAACGACGGCACCGAGCTTTTGGGCTATGCGCGCCAGGTCGTAGAGCAGGCCGACATGCTCGAGGCACGCTATGAGGACGGTGGCACCCCGCAAGCCCGCCTCGCCATTTCCGCCCAGCACTACGCCTTTTCGGTCGAGGCCTTTGTCAACGTAGTCGAGCGCTGCCGCGACAGCAAGTTCGAGTTCATCATGCGCGAGACCACCACATCGCAGATCATCGATGACGTCCGTGCGTTTCGCAGCGATATCGGCATTCTGTATCTGGATGACTTTAACGCCCGCGTTCTGCAGAAGGCCTTCGCCGATGCCCGCGCAAGCTTCCATCCCCTCTTCGACGCGACGGTCCACGTCTTCGTTAGCGAGCGCCACCCGCTCGCACGCCGCCCGCAGCTGTCCCTTGCCGACCTCACGCCCTATACGCGCTACAGCTTTGAGCAGGGAACCTCAAATTCCTTCTATTACGCCGAGGAACCTTTTAGCTATATCCCTTGCGACCGCAACATACGAATCTCGGACCGCGGAACACTTACCAACTTACTTATCACGTCGAACGGTTACACCCTGTCGACCGGTGTCCTCTCCAATGAAATGCAATGGGGCATGGCATCGATCCCGCTAGCAGACGCCCCAACGATGCACGTTGGCTACATCATGCACGACGAGCGCAAGCCCTCTCTCCTCTTGCAGCAATACCTCGACGAGCTCAACCGCATCATCCATGCCAACTAACAGTCCGAAGACGGGGTAGAAATCGTAGATTGCTGGCCCCCGGCGGGCATGGCGCTACAATGGTCACTCACACGAAACGTACCCAACGAAAGGAAGCCCGTGAAGGTCATCATCTATACCGACGGCTCGGCCCGATCAAATCCGGGACGCGGCGGCTACGGCGCCGTGCTCAAATACACCAACCCCGCCGGCAAGACCTTTACCTCCGAGCTTTCGCGCGGCTACGCCAAGACCACCAACAACCGCATGGAACTCATGGCCGTTATCGTGGCGCTCGAGGCACTTAACCGCCCCTGCGAGGTCGAGGTCCATTCCGATTCGCAGTACGTCGTCAACGCCTTCAACAAGCACTGGATTGACGGCTGGAAAAAGCGCGGATGGAAAACCGCCAACAAGCAGCCCGTCAAGAACCGCGACCTGTGGGAGCGCCTACTCGCCGCCAAAAGCAAGCACAAGGTTGAGTTCATCTGGGTTAAGGGTCACGCCGGCCATGAGCTCAACGAGCGCTGCGATGAGCTCGCCACCACGGCGGCCGACGGCAGCAACCTCGATATCGATACCGGCTTTAACGAGAGCGACCTGTAACGGCGTTTTCGCACGCTATTTCCTGCCCCCTCGCGCTACACTCATCCTGTAAACCGAACGGCACGAGGGGGATACATGCTGCGTATAGCGACCATCGGCACATCTATGATTACCGACGACTTTATCCAAGTCGTCAACGCCAACGACCAAGCCGCGTTTGTGGGCACGCTTTCACGCGATGCCAATCGCGGTGCCGCCTTTACCGCCGAGCGCGGTGGCGAGCGAAACTTTACTTCACTCGATGAGCTCGCGGCAGCTGCCGATGTCGACGCCGTCTATATCGGCAGCCCTAACGCACTTCACTACGAGCAGGCCCTTGTCTGCATCGCCGGTGGCAAGCACGTCATCGTCGAGAAGCCCTTCTGCGCCACCGAAGCGCAGGCGCTGGAAGTCTTCCGCGCTGCCGAGGCAGCAGGTGTCGTGGCCCTCGAGGCCATGCGTCCCCTCCACGACCCCGCCTTCCACGCCATCGAGGACGCCCTGGGCGAGATCGCCCCCATCCGCCGCGCCTCATTGCGCTTTGGCAAATATTCCTCGCGCTACAACGAGATTCTCGCGGGACGCGCCACCAATATCTTCGACTGCAATATGGCATCGGGTTCCCTCATGGACATTGGCGTCTACACCGTCGAGCCCATGGTCGAGATCTTCGGTATGCCCTCTGGCCTTACGAGCATGACTACTCTGCTCGACCCCACCACGCGACAGCTCACGCACGGCCCCATCGACGGCTGCGGTTCCATCCTCGCCAGCTACGGCGGTGGCCGTATCTCCGTCGAGCTTGCGCACTCCAAAATTACGAATGATCTGCTGCCCTCTCAGATCGAAGGCGAGCGTGGCACTATCCAGATCGACCATCTGTCCACGCCCCGCAACGTCCGCATCGACTATCGCGGCAACGTCGTACGTGGCTCGGCGACCGAGGCACCGCGCGAACAGGGCGACAACGGCCGCGTGCTCGACCTTCCCAAATCGAGCAACACTATGGAATACGAACTCACAGACTTTATCAGCGCCATCGGCGGTATCGATGACGTAAAGGAAGAGATTTGGGAGACCCCGGCGGGACGCCACGAGCTCGGACACTACCGCGATGTCACGCTCGTCTCACTGCGCATCATGGATGCCGTACGCCAGCAGGCCGGCATTTCCTTCCCGGCCGACGCAGGCAAGCAGGCCTAGCGATGGGCCTCTTCGATACATTCTTCTCCAGCGTCACCGGCAGCAGTCGAGAGCCTCAAAAACCATCAAACGTCGAGCTCGAGCTGCGCCGCAGGCTTACTGTGCTCGCAAGCGACGAGGCCACTCAAGACACTCCCCTGCGCTACTTCCTGCGCTGGGCGGGGCAAGTCCAGGGCGTTGGTTTTCGCTTTACCAATACCAACCTCGCGCAGGCACGCGCACTCACCGGCTGGGTGCGTAACATGGAAGACGGCTCAGTCGAGATGGAGATACAGGGGGCTCCGGCAAATATCCTATCTCATCTCGAAGCGCTTCATGCCTCCTACGAGCGCATGGGAACGCGTTTTCGCCTCGTAGACGCCCAGAGCCGAGCCCCACTTGCCAATGAAGACAGTTTCATTCCTCGTTATTAGTATTGTGTGCTAAATACGGTATCATTTACCTACGACCGTTGATAGAAAAGAGGCAAGGCGCATGGCGGTGCAAAGAAGGAATACCAGGCAGCGAAAGCTGGTTCTTGACGCTGTGCGCCAAAGCTATAACCATCCCACCGCCGACGAAATCTACAACGTCGTGCGCGCGCAGGATGACAAAATCAGCCGCGGTACGGTCTACCGCAATCTCAATCTCTTGGCCGACGCCGGCGAGATCCTCTCCATCAAGACGCCGGGCGGCAGCCGCTTCGATCGCACGATCGAGCCGCATGCGCATATCATCTGCACCTCGTGCAGTCGCGTCATCGACGTACCGCTCCCCTTCGATGCCCAGCTCGACGCCAAGGCATCCGAGCAAATCGGCTGGCACGTCACATCGCACTACACCATCTTCGAGGGTCTCTGCCCCGACTGTCGGTAGATGTTTGGGACATGCCTTAAAATCTCCCTTTCCACCGATGGCGGCAAAAAGTAGATTTCTAGGCATGTCCCAAATGTCTACTCAGCAAGTAGACAACGCAGCTCTTCTTCGACCGTGCGCACGTAGCGGACACGGTCATTGACACCGCGCATGCTGGGATTGCAGCTCTCCATCAGATAGGGATGGCCCACCACGTTGAGCATGTCGCGATCGTTTTCGTTATCGCCAAACGCCATCATTTCGTTAGGTGAGATCCCCAGCGCACAACCATAATCGGCAAGCGCGGACCCCTTGCCCGAATCAAAGCCGATAAAGTCGGTCCATTCGGTTCCCGACGTCATCACATCGACCCGGTCGCTAAAGCGACGCACAAAATACTCCAGCGCCGCCGGCTGCTCCGCCTCGGGCGTCTGGAAGGCAATCTTAATGACATCCTCGTCAATGTCTTCGGGACGGTCGACTACCGCCATATCACAATGAACCTCATAACGCAGGTGGTCAACAAACGCATCGTTGCTGCTCATGGTGTAGAGGTGTCCCTCGCACGAAAGGGTCACGTCGGCATGGGGGTACGCAACCACGGCATTCGCGATATCCATGGCCAGGCCACGCTCCATAGAACGCTTGACCACGGCACGCCCCTCGCTCATGACCAGGGCTCCGTTTTCGCATACATAGGCGAGTTCATCGGCCACCGGGGCAAACAGGTAGCGCAGGCTCGCATATTGACGGCCACTCGCCGGCATAAACACGATACCGCGACGATGCAGCTCATCGATAAGCTCAAAGGCCTCGGAACGCGGCTCGCGCTCCCCCGGATGCAGCAACGTGCCGTCCAAATCGCATGCAATCAGCTTGATTCCCTCAAGACCCATATGCTTTCCCCCACAGCATCTCATCAACAGAAAGACGGACTTTGAATAGTTGCCTCTCAAAGTCCGCCTTACTTATACGCACGTTAACCGCGCGCCTTCTTTACGATCGTAAAGTCTGGAGCCATACTCACAACGGCATCCGCCGCACTCGACGCAAAGCGCCGACTGGCATCGAGCTCGCGCGTGACTACCGAGAGCCGAACGCCCTCGATACCCAGCAGCATGCGGCCCAAAACCGGTTGTACCGGCGTATACATGCGCACGATATGGTCATCCGAGTCGCCCCGGAAGAGTGGCGCATGCATGTTGCCGATCTCCCAGCACGCATGCGCAAGCGCAATCGGATCCATGTGGTCGACTTCGACCAAATAGACCTCGGCGCTGCGCAGGCGCACGACAACCGCCACGGACACCGCGCCCGTGCGGTCGACAGCGAGCACGTCGCCGTCGGCAAGACGCTCAACATCTGCGGCATCCAGCCGGACATTCAGCGTGCGTCCCAGCTCCGTCACGCCCACAAACGCGCGCGCATCAGCCTGGTCCCAATCGAGCAGCAGCTCGTCAATCTCAAAGATGCCGCCCAGCTCCCGACGAAGCAGGAGCTCATAGGACGGGTCGTTGAGATTTCCCAAGCGCTCCGTAGATTCCAGGTCCACGGACATCAACTAGTCCTCAACCTCGACGAGCTCGATATCAAAGTTGAGATCCTTACCGGCGAGCTCGTGATTGGCGTCGAGCGTCACTGCCTCGGGCGTCACGTCGATGACCACGGCGGGGACGGGCATGCCGCTCGGCGTGGACAGGAAGAGCTTCATGCCCTTCTCGATCTGCTCGATATTGGGAACCTGCTCGGCCGGGAAGGTCAGGACCATCTCGGGGTTGTGCTCGCCGTAGGCATCGGCAGCCGGGATGTGCACAGTCTTCTTCTCGCCCACCTGCATGTCGACCACGGCGGCGTCGAAGCCCTTGATCATCTGACCGGCGCCGCAAGTGAACTCCAGCGGCTCGCCGCGATCGTAGGAGCTATCGAACTGCGTGCCGTCGTCGAGCGTGCCGCGATAATGAGTCTTAACCTTCTTGCCCTGGTTGGACATGGAAACCTCCGTGATAAGGGCGGCGCACAACGCGGGCCGCCGTGAACATATGGCGCTAACTATACCCTAGTCATACAATTCAAAGACAGTTTGCAAAGAAACGCTGCAACCGGAGGAACCATGGCATATCCCGTATTTGACCTACACTGCGACACCGCCGACCGCATCGGCTGGGCCACGCTCGATCTCGACCTGCGCTTTACCGCCGGCACCGACGGTTATTTCCCCGGCGACGAAACGCATCCGCAAGATTTCGACCTCATCGAGGGCAACGCCTGCGCCATCTCGCTCGCAAAGATCAGCAACACGCCGTGGGCACAGTGCTTCGCCACGTTTGTCCCCGACGAGATTCCCACCGCCCACGCCGCGCGCTTCCAGGCGCAGATCATGGCGCACATGAGCGGCCAGGCAATGCTCAACCACGACCGCATGGTCAACGTACGCAGCGCGGCAGACATCCGCCCCGCGCTCAAAGACGGCAAGGTCGCCTGCATCCACACCATCGAAAACGCCACGTTCTTTGCCGAGGACCCCGCGCTGATCGAGGTGCTTAAGAGCCTGGGCGTGCTTATGTCGTCACTCAGCTGGAACGCGCAGGGACCGCTCGCGAGCGGCCACGACACCCACGCCGGCCTCACCGCCGCCGGCATCGAGGCACTTACACAGATGGAGCACGCCGGCATGGTACTCGACGTCTCCCACCTCAACGATGAGTGCTTTGACGAGGTCGCCGCCCGCGCCACGCGTCCCTTCGTCGCCAGCCACTCCAACTCCCGTGCGGTTTGCGGCGCCAAACGCAACCTTACCGACGACCAGTTCCGTACCATTCGCGACATGGGTGGCATCGTCGGCCTCAACTACTGCAGCGAGTTCCTTTCCAACGACGCAACCGACAAGACCGCCGCAGACGTCACCTTCGACCAGCTGGCGGCACATATCGAGCACTGGCTCGACCTGGGCGGCGAGGACGTCATCGCGCTCGGCGGCGACTGGGACGGCGCCACTGTGCCCGCTTTCCTCTCCGATGCCAGCAAGATGCCCGAGTTCCAGAACATGCTTTCCAAGCATTTTGGCAAGACCGTGATGCAAAAGCTCTGCAGCGACAACGCGCTTGCCTTCTTCGAGCGTTATTAATTCCACATCCCTTGAGCGGACCGGCATGCCGAACGGTCGACATACCGGCCCGTCCCCAATCTGAAGGACCGCTTTTGACGCAGCAGTTTACGATTTCCGTATCCCGACCGGATGGGACGCCCATCCCCGTCGTAGTTACCAAAAAGCGCGTCAAGAACTTCAACCTACGCGTCACATCGAGTGGTGAGGTCCACGCCAGTGCACCGCTCGGCGCCAGCCGCGAGCGCATCGAAGCGTTTGTAAAGCGCAACAGTGCCTGGATTGTCAACCGACTTGCCCAGCGTGAGCGACGTCAGGCGACGGCGCGAGAGCCGCTCAGTCCCTCGTCCATCATTGCACTTTGGGGCAAGCCCGTCACGGTACAGGATGCGCTCGATCACAACTTTGCATCACCCGCACCGCGACCCAAACAGGCCACCTTCGCAAGTTTTATGGGTACCGATGAATCGGACGAAAGCCCACAGGCAAAGCGGCACGCAATCCTCGACGGCCTAACGTCCGATGAGCTCCAAGCCCACATCGACCAGCTCTATACGTCCGAAGTCACATCGGCGCTACGCGATATGGTGCACGCATACGAAATCGCAATGGGTGTCGCCGTTTCCCGCGTTTCCGTACGCAGCATGAAAACGCGTTGGGGCTCGTGCACGCCCAAATCCGGCGCCATTCGCATCGCGCGCGAGCTCGCCGCCTACCCCATCGAATGCCTCGACATGGTTGTCGCCCACGAGCTCGTCCACTTGCTCGAGCCAAGCCACAATCAGCGGTTTCACGCCCTGCTCGACACGTACTGCCCCAACAATAGAGCTCTGTCGCAGCGGCTCAAGCAGCCACCCATAGAGATGTATTAGAACCGGTTAGCGCACGCGCTCGATCTCGACACCGCAGCTTGCCAGGGGAAGACCGACGGGCGCCCAAGGCTTATCGAGCTTAACGCGCACGCCAAGCAGCAGGGGGTAACGACGTAGCAGCATCGAGGCCACACCCTCGGCTGCAGCCTCGATGAGCTTAAACGTATGCTCGCGCAGATAGCCATCGACATCGTGGCACACCGAGCCATAGTCAATCGAGGCGTCCAAGTCATCGTGCTCTCCCGCTGCACGCAAGTCGGCATAGAGCACCAAGGACACGATGAATTTCTGGCCCAGCGCGTTCTCTTCGGGATACACGCCGTGGTTGGCAAAGACCTCGAGACCGTCGATAGTAATGCGATCGGCATGGCGAAGATCGTCATAGCTCACGTGGGGCACCGCCGTTGCGGTGGATATTTCGCCCCTTCCACGGCGGGCGAGCTCGGCGCCTTCAGTCTTGGTTGCATTCTCGGGCAGCTTCTTGTTGCTCATCGCGATCGTCTCCTTCGCTTAGAACCCCGACCGCGCAAACTAACTACACGCGAATCGACAGGTTCTTTTTATCATCGCTCCAGTTGCAAGCATTGCGCGCGGGGCATGCAAAACAGGCGCGCGACGCTTTGTCGGCTGCATAGAGCAGGCGCTCAAGCGGTTGGCTGTTCACGCGCAGCTTTCGATGGCCCAGAATGGCCGTCTTAATGGCTGCGGCATCGGCCGGCTCAAACGTCACATCATCGGGCATGCCGCCGAGAATCGCATCAGCGACGCGTTCGCTTGCAACATCATGGGATATACCCGATTCATACTGTTCATCTTTGCCGATATCGTGAAGAAGTGCCGTGGCGTAGATGACCTCGCGGTCAAATTCGAGCTGTTCCTCGAGATTCTTGATCCACATAATGCGAGCGACATCGAGAAGATGGTCAATACCGTGGCGGCAGAAGATGCGCCCCGATTCCAACTGTGCAATGTTGCCCAGGTGCCGACGGAACAGCCCGTTGGCACAAATGTAATCAATGCGAGGCATGGCACCAAAGGGAGTCAGACCCGAAGCCATAAAGCCGCGACGCGACGTCCCCTCATCGGTCTTCGATGTAAAGTCGTTGACGACCCTCATGCTAACGGCCCAGCATCCTAAAGAACCGCTCCTCGAGCGCGGGATCGGTCTCAAAGACGCCGCGGCGAGCGAGCGTCACGGTCTTGGTGCCGGGCTTTTGCACGCCGCGCATGGTCATGCACATATGCTCAGCCTCCATGAGCACAATCGCTCCCTGGGGAGCGAGATAATCCATGAGGGCGTCGGCAACCTGCGCACACAGCTGCTCCTGCAGCTGCAGACGACGGGCATAGACTTCAACCGTGCGAGCGAGCTTAGACAGACCCGCCACGCGACCGTTAGGGATATAGCCGATCGCAGCCTTGCCATAAAACGGCAGCAGATGATGCTCGCACAGCGAGTAAAACGTGATGTCGCGCTCGATAACCAAATCGTTCGAAGCGACGGCAAAGGTTTTGGACAGGTGCTCCTCGGCACTCTGCTCCATACCGCCGGCGATCTCGCCATACATACGGGCAACGCGCGCCGGGGTCTCCAGCAGGCCCTCACGAGTTGGGTCCTCGCCTATGCCCTCAAGCAACAGCTTAATGGCGGCCTCGACTTTTTCCTGATCGACCATCTGGGCCTCACTTTTCCGATTTCACGTTCGCGCTATGGTACCACGCCCTTCGGCATCGACCACAAGCTACATAGTATGGGTCGAATAGACCGGATCATCACGCCAAAGTTCAACCGCATCACAAAGCGCAACGCCCTCGCGCTCAGCACGGTCGCGCGTGGCGTTCATATCGATCACGCGCTGGTTACTCGAGCCCCTAAAACGCAATGAGATATCGTACAGGTCCTGAACAAACGGGCCGTCCACCAACATATCGAGGCAGGCAAGGATACGGTCCGTGACCTCGGTATGGTGGCGACCGCCCGGCATAAGCTCCTCGAGCACGTCGCCGGTAAAGCACCAAATGGTCTTGCCCGACCCCGCAGGATAGGCCGCACGCACGCGTTCGATAAAGTCAACAAGCCCCGCCTGGTTCTCGGGCTCCATAGGCTCGCCGCCCAGAATCGTCAGACCATCGATAAAGGGATGGCCGAGGCTCTCGATAATCTTGTCCTCGACGGCGCGATCAAAGGGCTCGCCCGCAGCAAAGTCCCACGCGACGGAGTTAAAGCAATTCTTGCACCCACGACGGCACCCGCTCACAAACAGAGAAGTACGAACGCCTTCCCCATCAGCAATGTCGAAATACTTAATGTTCGCGTAGTTCATAGGTAACTCTCCTGGGAGGCCGGGACATATCATCCCGTCCTCAAACATTCTCGGCCTTCGGCCTGCGAAACTGCGGGCGGGACGATATGTCCCGGCCTCATGCAAAGGGTAACTCAATGAACGAAGCGAACATCGAGTATAGGGTTCGAGGTCCAATAAATACTTCGTTGCAGCTCAACCGTCATCGCAAGCAAAGCGTTGCTGCAAGTCAACTCATTTCCGCTAAGAACTTCGAGGGGTGAGCAGACCGCGCGCTGCATCTCAGTTACGTCAACTTGGCTGAGCCGAGAGGGCCGCTTGGGCATTTGCTCGATATGAGTTCCGCACGCAAAGAAGGCCACTTAATGTGGCCTTCGTCTTGCGCAGGACTGTCCGAAATAGCGAGCAAATGCCCAAGCGGCCCTCTCGGCTCAGCCCCGGAGCGGTATTAGAGATGCAGCACGCGGTCGCGGATCTCCTCGGTTCGACCCTGGTTCCAGAACTGGGTACCGATGTAGCCGCACGTACGACGGGCGACGTTCATCTTCTCCTGGTCGCGGTTGCCGCAGTTGGGGCACTCCCACACCAGCTTGCCATCGTCCTCAACAATCTTGATTTCGCCATCGTAGCCGCACACCTGGCAGTAGTCGCTCTTGGTGTTGAGCTCGGCGTACATGATGTTGTCGTAGATGTACTGCATCACGCGAATGACAGCCTTGAGGTTGTCCTGCATGTTGGGAACCTCGACGTAGGAGATAGCACCGCCCGGCGAAAGCTGCTGGAACATGCCCTCGAACTTGAGCTTGTCGAATGCGTCGATCTCCTCGGACACGTGGACGTGGTAGCTGTTGGTGATGTAGCCCTTGTCCGTCACGCCCGGGATGATGCCAAAACGACGCTGCAGGCACTTGGCGAACTTGTAGGTCGTCGACTCAAGCGGGGTACCGTACAGCGAGAAGTCAATATCGCTTTCGGCCTTCCACTCCGCGCACTTGTCGTTCATGCGCTGCATGACGGCCATGGCAAAGGGCGTGCCCTCCTTCTCGGTGTGGCTGTGGCCCGTCATGTACTTGACGCACTCATACAGGCCGGCATAGCCCAGGCTGATGGTGGAGTATCCGCCCACGAGCAGCTTGTCGATTGTCTCGCCCTTCTTCAGACGAGCGAGGGCACCGTACTGCCAAAGAATCGGTGCGGCATCCGAAAGCGTACCCATCAGGCGCTCATGACGGCACAGCAGGGCACGGTGGCACAGCTCAAGGCGCTCATCGAAGATCTTCCAGAACTTGTCCATATCCTGATGCGAGCTCAGTGCGACATCAGGCAGGTTGATGGTCACGACGCCCTGGTTAAAGCGACCATAGTACTTGGGCTTGGTCGGGTCATAGTTCAGCGCGTTGGCCACGTTGTTAAATCCGTTACCGGAACGGTCAGGCGTCAGGAAGCTGCGGCAGCCCATGCAGGTATAGCAGTCGCCGTTGCCCGCGGTCTCGCCCTTCGACAGCTTGAGCTCGCGCATCTTCTTCTCGGAGATGTAGTCGGGCACCATGCGCTTGGCGGTGCACTTAGCGGCCAGCTGGGTCAGGTAGAAGTACGGGGAATTCTCGTGAACGTTATCGTCCTCGAGTACATAGATGAGCTTGGGGAATGCCGGGGTAATCCACACGCCGGCCTCGTTCTTAACGCCCTCGTAGCGCTGGCGAAGCGTCTCCTCCACGATCATGGCAAGGTCGTGCTTCTCCTGAGGCGTACGGGCCTCGTTAAGATACATAAAGACCGTCACGAACGGCGCCTGGCCGTTGGTGGTCATAAGCGTCACGACCTGATACTGGATCGTCTGGACGCCGCGACGAATCTCGTCACGCAGACGGTCCTCAACGACCTCGCGGACCTTTTCGGGAGATGCGGAAACGCCGAGCTCCTCGAGCTCGCGGGCGACCTCGCCGCGAATCTTTTGACGGCTCACCTCGACGAACGGGGCAAGATGGGTCAGCGAAATCGACTGGCCACCGTACTGGGAGGAAGCAACCTGGGCGATGATCTGCGTCGCGATGTTGCAGGCGGTCGAGAAGCTGTGCGGCTTCTCAATCAGCGTACCCGAGATGACAGTGCCGTTCTGGAGCATGTCCTCCAGGTTCACCAGATCGCAGTTGTGCATGTGCTGGGCAAAGTAATCCGAATCGTGGAAATGAATCAGGCCCTCATTATGGGCATCCACGATCTCTTGGGGCAGCAGCACACGCTGAGTCAGGTCCTTGGAGATCTCGCCGGCCATGTAGTCACGCTGAACGGAATTGACGGTCGGGTTCTTGTTGGAGTTCTCTTGCTTGACCTCTTCGTTGTTGCACTCGATCAGCGACAGAATCTTGTCGTCGGTCGTGTTCTTCTGGCGCTTCAGGCTCTGAACATAGCGATAGATGATGTAGTGGCGGGCAACCTCGTAGCAGTCGAGACGCATGATCTCGTCCTCGACCAGATCCTGAATCTCCTCGACCGACACGGTGTGGCCCGCGTTCTCACATGCCTCGGCGACGTTTTGTGCCGCGTAAACCACCTGGCGGTCGGTAAGACGAGAGCTCTCCTCGACCTCCAAGTTTGCGGCGCGGATGGCATTGACGATCTTATCGATGTCAAAGACAACCTCGGTGCCGCTGCGCTTGATGATCTTCATCCTCTTGCCTCTTTCGCGTCGTAGCCTCATTGCGCTTCAGAGCCAAACGATGCCCGGCAGGGCTTGCCCCTGTCTTGCGGCGCCGTCGCGCAATCTGTGTTCTCGATAAACCATAAGTCCTCATGCGGACAATCCTCGCGGCCGATCAAGCGGCTCAAAGGCGTGTCCAAATGGGACGAATAAGGTCTTCGTTCTCTGTCCGCCATCTATCATACGACAAAGACGCATCTATATCCTGTATTCTTTTTTTAGTTCAAACACAACATATAGTGTTTCAGCAGGTCAAAGCAATTGGTCATTTTGCAGACGCATTAATTATGAGGGGTTCTTGGCAAGTCGGTAAAACGTTACCAACACGGCTACCTGCATGGCAGTTATAAAACCCCCTTAGTCAAGCCGCTGACAAATCCTACCAAAACCAAGCCGCTCACGCCAAAAGAATCCAAAAGATTATGCTTGACCAACATGTTGCGGTCGTGCCTTGCCAAGCCTCATGCAACCGCGGCACGAATCCTTGAAAGATATGTGCATGCAAACGGAGAAGATGAGAGTTTCCTCGGATGACTACTGAGAAGCATCCGGAAGATCAAAAAGTCGAATTTTGGTGGTCTATTTTATGGTGCGTTTTATGGTAAAACAAAACAGCCCAGAGGACATAGCCTCTGGGCTGCGAACATTTGGTGGGCGTTAGAAGATTTGAACTTCTGACCTCTTCCGTGTCAGGGAAGCGCTCTCCCCCTGAGCTAAACGCCCAAATGGAGCGGACAACGGGGCTCGAACCCGCGACCCCAACCTTGGCAAGGTTGTGCTCTACCAACTGAGCCATGTCCGCTTACGAGGATTAATCTTACGTGATGCCCGCATCCTATGCAAGAACTTTTTTGAAAAGTTTTGCGATACCCTCGCGAACCTCGCGAAAACATCAGCCACCACGGAAGGTGTGGGCAAACGCAAGCTCGCCGCAAGAAACCCCTACATCTCACCGAGCATGATCCAGGCAGAGCTATCCTGTGCGAGCCTACCGTCTACAAGCGGTGATGAAGTGAGCAGGACCCTGCCCGCCGGCAGCTCCACGGGTGCTGCGCCGAAGTTCGTCACACACGCCCAGCCGTTGTCGCGGCGATAGGCGATGACGCCGCCCTCGGCGCCCTCGGCACCATCCGCAAGGCCGGTGCGCCCGTCAAGATCGAGCCACGCAAGATCGTTGGCGCACCCGCGCAGCTTGCGCCGCAGCCAGAGGGCGTCACGATAGAGCGCAAGTATCGATGTCGGGTCCGCTTCTTCCCTATCGGCAGCGTAATCGGAAAACCATGCAGGCTGTGGCAGATGGGGCGCCGCATCGGCGCTCGCCGGTGAAAACCCAAACGATCCGCCCTGCGCTGGATCGTCCGCTGCCACCCACGGCAGGGGCACACGACAGCCGTCGCGCCCCTTCTCGCGCTTCGGTCCGTGCGTATTGGTCGCAGTGGGATCTTCGAGTGCAGCCCATGGGATGTCAGCCACCTCAAAAAGGCCGAGCTCCTCACCCTGATACACGTATGCCGAGCCCGGAAGCGCCAACTCAAGCAAAAGGGCCGCCCGCGCGCGGCGCTCACCGAGTTCACGGTCCTCGTCATAAGACGACCCGTCGCGTAAGAGCCAGTCGAGCGCAATCTGATGGTAGCGCGTCGCCTTGATTTGCGGCAGGGCATAGCGTGTCGCCACGCGCGGCACGTCGTGGTTGGAGAGTACCCAGGTCGAGGCGGAATCGGATTCGATGGCCGCCTTCAAGCCCTCCTCGATTGCAGCGTGCATGTCATCATAGGTCCAAGTAGCCTTGGCAAACTCAAAGTTGAATGTCTGGCCAAGCTCGCTGGGGCGCGCGTAGAGATACTGGCGCTCGGGCAGCACCCACGCCTCGGCAACGGCGCTGCGCGGCGGATTATAGCGGTCGAACACGCGGCGCCACTCGCGATAGATCTCGTGGACCTCGTTGCGGTCCCACAGCGGATGGGTGCCGTCGTCAACCATGTCATCGCCCTCGGCGAGATGCCACCGGTCGAGGTCATCGCGGTCGAGGTCCTTGGCGAGACCGTGCGCCACATCAATGCGAAAGCCATCGACGCCTCGATCGCTCCAAAACGCCAGGACGTCGCAAAAGAACGCGTGAACCTCGGGGCATGACCAGTCAAAGTCCGGCTGCTCGGGCGTAAACATGTGCAGATACCACTGACCGTCCGCAACACGCGTCCAGGCGGGGCCGCCAAAGTTGGCATTCCAATTGGTGGGAGGCAGCTCGCCGTGCTCGCCGCGACCATCGCGGAAGATATAACGGGCGCGCTCGGGCGATCCGGGGCCGGCGGCAAGAGCGGCTTTGAACCAGGGGTGCTGGTTGGATGAATGGTTAGGCACGATGTCGACGATGACCTTGATGCCGCGCGCGTGAGCCGCAGCGATCATGTCATCGAAGTCGTCAAGCGAGCCGAGACGTGGGTCGACGTCGCAGTAGTCCGCCACATCATAGCCGCCATCGACAAGAGGCGATGGGTAAAACGGGCTCAGCCAGATGGCCTCGATACCCAGCCGCTCAAGATAGTCCATCTGCTGGGTAATGCCCGCGATATCGCCCAGACCCGAACCAGTCGAATCCTTAAACGAGCGCGGGTAGATCTGATAAATCGCGGCATCGGACATCCATGAGCGCGAAGAGGACTTTTCTGTAGCCATGGGATGAGTCTCCCTTGCAACGAGGTTTTGCGAGATGCCCACGATGATACGCCCAAAGCTGACATTCGCGGCAAACAACGCCACGGCCACGTCCCAAAACGCTCGCTCCCTCTCGGGTTCGAGCCCATGCGATGGGTACGAAAAAGCCCGGCTACCGTGGTAGTCGGGCTGTTGCGCTTGGAGCGGACAACGGGGCTCGAACCCGCGACCCCAACCTTGGCAAGGTTGTGCTCTACCAACTGAGCCATGTCCGCATATGTAAAACAAAACGGGCGCCGGAGCGCCCGGATGTTGCCTGGAGGCGAAGCCCGGATTCGAACCGGGGGTAAAGGCTTTGCAGGCCTCTGCCTTACCACTTGGCCACTTCGCCGAAAAAGGACCGTTAAGAACGGTCCGGAAATGCAATGGAGCGGACAACGGGGCTCGAACCCGCGACCCCAACCTTGGCAAGGTTGTGCTCTACCAACTGAGCCATGTCCGCTTGCGGGTTATTAATTTACGCGAGTTATCCAAAAGACGCAAGTACTTTTTTCAAAAAAGTTGCTCAAAGCAAGTTCACGCAGGGAAATCATGTCAACCCAAGGCGCTAAGCGCACGATTCCGATGCCGAGCTAAACAGCTTCACCATCCGAACGCGTGTGCCGGCGCCATCCGCACGACGGGCAACCTCCACATTATCGACGAGCATGCGCATAAGTTTGATACCACGTCCACGTTCCTCGGATGCCACCGGCTCGCTCGCCCCATCGATAGAATAGCCAGCGCCCCGATCAAGCACCTCGAGCACAACACGGTCCCCATAGGCCTGAACCGTCAGGATGCAGCCAACACCGCCCGCATGGTCATACGCGTTACCCAATGCCTCCCCCAACGCCAATGCGACGTCATAACGTTCATCACGCCTCAGGGGAAGTGGTTCGAGAAGCTCGGCCACACGGTGCCGATAATACGGGAGATTCTCGATGCCTCGCTGCACCTCGATGCTCTTGCTCCATCGTGGCAACTCTCCCACCGGAATGGCGGGAATCGACTCACGCGCCGAACCCGCAACATGAAGGATGTCGACAAGTCGGGCAATCTCCAAAAAGCGAATGACCTCATCGGAGGCGTTAACGAGCGAAAGCAGGCCCTCTCGCCTCATGAGCTCTCTGGCGCGTGTAAGCAAAAACGCCAAACCCGTCGAGTCGATAAAGCCCACGGCCTGGCAATTGATGACAACGCGACGCACGCCCCGGTCGATCAAATTATCCAACCGTCGGCGCAGGACGGACACCGAGGCGATGTCAACATCGCCCGGTGGCGTCAAAACCGCTATGTCATTCCACTCATTCATACGACCATGGTTCCCCAAAAAAGCCCACTCGATGCATTCGTTTCCCCAACCGTACGGATTCAGCCCGCCCAGCGTCGTCTATGAACGACCCCGTAAAAACTCAAGGGACACCAATGCAATGTCATCGTCCAGCGCGGATTCGGTAAATCGGTCGAGCTCGCCCAAGACCTTGCCGCAGATTCCCGATACGCCCTCACCCGAGACAGAGAGCAGAAGGTCACGAAGGCGCTGCTCGCCAAAAAAAGCACCTGAGCGGTCGCGGGCCTCAATCGTTCCATCCGTATACATGAAGAGCATGTCGCCGGGGGCGAACGTAAACACGCCTGTCTCGTACACCATGCTCTCAAAGGCACCGATTACGCCCGATTGGCATCCAAGCAGCTCAACCTCTCCCCCACGGGCCTCGCCGCCACCCAGCGGCATCGACTCTGGCCTGATGACCATGGTCGGAGGATGGCCTGCCGAACAATACGTTGCGCGTCCGGCTTTAAGGTCAATCTTGGCGATAAACGCCGTCACGAACGTCTCGACCCTCGAAAAGCCCATGAGCATGCTATTGAGCGAGCGGGCCATGCGGGCAGGCCCCGCACCCTCCCAGGCATATGCCGTCAGGGCCGTCTTGACGAGCGCGGACATCGATGCGGCCTCAATGCCTTTGCCAGACACATCACCCAGAATCATGACGGCGCAGTCGTCGGGAAGACGGATGAGCGTATAGAAATCGCCACCGACCAACGCCGAGTTCGTGGCCGACAGGTACACCGAATCGGTTGCGATACCCGGAACATCCCCCAGGGAATTTCTCATGCCAATCTGGAGGGTCTGAGCAATATGGCGCTCCTCGCGCTTTTGAGATTCGCCTTCGTAGATTAGTTCAAAGTCATGCGCCAAGTGCACCAAGTAGTCATATTCAAGGTCATCAATCGGCTCTTGGCTACCATCACGAAGCAGCAGCGCGCGCGTCGTCGGGCTCTTCGCAACAGAAGCAGGAACAATCGCGTCGTTACTGTGCTTGCCATCACCCTCAGAGCGCGGGCGCCCCGCCTCGATGCCGGTGTCGACGTAGAGACCCTGGCAAGGCAGACCATGCGCCCTAAGCCAGCCTCCCATAGGCATCGATTCGTCAACGCGAGTTATACGGACGTGTTTAAGGTCCTCGACACTCGTGCCGCCCAAAACAGATGCCTCAAAGCCATCAAGGCCAGCCCCCAGACGTGCCGCTGGCGCCGTCGTGGAAAAGAAAAGCTTCTCGGGATCGTCCGGCAAAGCAACGCGACTGCCGCCTTCAAAATCTATGACATAGGAGTCCAGACTGGCGTCATACTCAACAGGGCAAAAATGGCAGTTGAGCATATTGCAGATCTCGGACGATACAGCCTGGGCAGCCGCGGCGGAATCGTCTAGAAAGGCAAACAACTCATCACGTAAGACATTGAGCGAGCGGCCAAGCTCGGCCGTGCGACGAGAGCGAAGGCTCGATGCCATGCCGACCAGCTGGATAGACAGGTAATCGCAAATGACCTCGAGTACATTAACGTCATAGGCGAGCGGTGCCTGGGGGCGTTTCCAACCAACTTCCAGCACGCCAAGGATCTGCGTACCGTAAAAAACGGGAAGACAGATCTCGCTGCGGTACGGAGGCATATCCTGCACGCGCAACAAGTGCTTAGAACGATTGTCCAGGTCCATGAACATACCGGAGGCGGCCCTATCGCCCTCAAGGTCCTGTTGAATCGACAAGCGACAGGCACGCGACTCGCGAAGAACATACGTCGGAATGCCAGCGCCATACGGCAAAAACTCGGGCAGGTAGCTGTCGTACAGCTCCTTGGAAACACCGCGTAGCTTAAAACCGCCGCTCTCAGAAAAATAGATAGCGGCACCCGAAGCATCGAGCGTTCCAACAAGCTGGTTCAAAACGGTATCAAGCAGGCTGGGTAACTCATCGGAGCCCACCGTGCTCATAATGACCGAGAGCGTGCCAGAGAGACGCTTGTTCGCCACTCTAAGCTCCGATAACGCACGCTTGAGCTGGCGGTCGTGCGAATACTGCTCTTCGATGCTATGAAGCGCCACCAGAACACGCGGCGCACGGCGCCCAAAGATGCGTGGGGGCGTTACGGAGCCCGCACGAACCAAGACGGGGATAAAAGAGCCGTCACTCAGCTTGAGCATCAGTTCGTTCTCGGAGCCATCAGTTTCAAATGGCAGACGATGTTCCGTCGCACGTTCAAAAGCGGACGAGTACAGGACGTCTTTAACATCTCCACCGATGACGTCGGCGCGTTCCTCGCACATCAAACCAAGTAAGCGATTATTTACATGCAAAATGGTTCCGTCGAGCTCGCAGATGATGACAGCATCGCTCGTGATCTCGACTAGCTGGGCAACGTCTGCCCACTCGTTGCGTTCAAGCGTTTCCATCGTGAACCTCACCGTCTATCGGTAACAAAAAAGCCTCCGAAGAGGCTTCTCATATGCGATGGTGTCGGAGGCGGGACTTGAACCCGCATGACCAAAAAGCGGTCACTAGCACCTCAAGCTAGCGCGTCTGCCAATTCCGCCACTCCGACATGCTATGTTGTTGAATCCCGGATCTTTTTGTTGGACCCGCGCGTTCAACGAGGAAGATAATAACCTATGTTTCGAGAACTGTGCAAGCACTTTTTTCAAAAAAGTTTACGAATTTGTAATTGCGCAGGTAGATCCGTATGCCCGGCCCCGAATCGGTGTTGCCTCCCGGCGCGTCCTCGGGCATGGGCGATATTTTGCTACGCACTTCGTGCTGCAAAATATCGCTCCCCCTGCGGAATGCGCCGGGAGGCAACACCGATTCGGGGCCTACCAACACATACTCCAGGCACAGTTCTCAAACATGTTCTGGGGCTGATGCAAATTTGGTGGCTCGGCAAAGCCGAGCCCTTATATGGGGAGGCCGGAGCCAAAGCTCCGGCCTCACTAACTTTCCTATTAGATTAAGTGAGCGATCAAGGAATCTCACTCCCCTCTGCCGCGTTAACGCAGGGCCCGCCCTGGTGTTGCTTTTCAGAACATTCCGCAGGACGGAGGAAGCCCCGCAGCGCGTAGCGCGCAGCGGGGCTTCCGACATGTCCGAGGACGTTCTGAAAAGTAACACCAGGCGGGCCCGGACGAGAACAACCGACTACAGGTCGATGTGCGATTCCTTGATCGGGAACGGCTCGGCGAAGTGGCAGGCACAGCAGTGACCCGGTGCAACTTCCTTAAACTCGGGAAGCTTCTCGGAGCAGATGCCCTGCGCGATCGGGCAGCGCGTGTGGAAACGGCAGCCGGTCGGCGGATCCAGCGGCGACGGCGGATCGCCAGCGAGGATGATGCGTTTGCGGGTCTTCTGGATATCTGGATCGGGAACCGGCACGGCAGACAGCAGCGACTGCGTGTACGGATGATGAGGCTCGCTATAGAGCGTCTTCCAGTCCGAAACCTCGACCATCTTACCCAGATACATAACGGCAACGCGATCGGAGATGTGCTGCACGACGGACAGGTCGTGGGCGATAAACAGATACGCCGTACCGAACTTGTCCTGCAATTCCTTAAGCAGGTTCAGAACCTGGGCCTGAATGGAAACATCCAGAGCGGAGACTGGCTCGTCGCAGATGATCAGCTTGGGCTTCAGAGCGAACGCGCGGGCGATGCCGACACGCTGACGCTGACCGCCCGAGAACTCGTGCGGATAGCGGTTGATGTGCTCGGGATTCAGGCCTACGACGTCCAGCAGCTCGCGGACGCGCTCGATACGCTCCTCCTTGGTACCCACGCCATGAATGGTCATGGGCTCGGAGACAATCTCGCCGATGGTCATACGAGGGTTAAGCGAAGCATAGGGGTCCTGGAAGATGAACTGCATCTCGCGACGCATGTCCTTGATCTCATGCTTGCTCATCTCGGCAACGTCTTTGCCCTGGAAGAACACTTTGCCTGCCGTCGGCTTGGTCAGGCGCATGATGGTGCGGCCCGTGGTGGACTTACCGCAACCAGACTCGCCGACAAGGCCAAAGGTCTCGCCCGGATAAATCTCGAACGAAATGTCATTCACAGCAGAGACGACGCGCTTGGAAAAACGCTTGGCGAACATGCCGGACTCGGCGGGGAACTCCTTAGAAAGATGCTCGACCTTCAGCAGCGGAGTGCGCTCGTTATTGTCTGCCATTTACGCCTCGCCTCCCTTCTTGGAATCCTTGCGCGTGCGGGACGTCTCAGGGGCGTTCTTGAGGAACTCGGGGTCACCGGAATAATGGCACGCAGAATAGTGGCCGGACTCGGTAACAACGCGCTCGGGGCGCTGCTTGCGGCACTTGTCCGTCGCATAGGGGCAGCGAGGAGAGAAGACGCAGCCCTCGGGCAGGTTCATGAGCGAAGGCGGGTTGCCGTGAATCGGCGTCAGCGGCTTCTTCTCATCGATGGCCTGCTCCGGGATGGAGCGAATAAGACCCCAGGTGTAGGGATGGCGGCTCTCGTAGAAGATTTCCTCAGCAGTACCGAACTCGACAGGACGGCCGGCGTACATAACCATGATTTTGTCGGCCATATCGGCGACAACGCCCAGGTCATGGGTAATCATGATGATGGCGTTGCCGTTCTTCTCCTGCATTTCCTGCATAAGCTCAATAATCTGAGCCTGAATGGTAACGTCCAGGGCAGTCGTGGGCTCGTCGGCAATCAGAATATCGGGATCACAGGCAAGGGCCATGGCGATCATGACGCGCTGACGCATACCGCCGGAGAACTGGTGCGGGTACTCGTTGACACGCTTCTCGGGCTCGGGAATGCCAACGAGGTCCAAAAGCTCGGTGGCACGCTTGAGCGCCTCCTGCTTGGAATAGCCACGGTGCAAGCGAAGACCCTCGCCCACCTGCTTACCGATCTTATAGACCGGGTTCAAGGAGGTCATAGGATCCTGAAAGATCATCGCGATATCGTTGCCGCGAATATGCTGCATTTCTTCCTCGGTCATCTCGAGGATCGAACGACCGCGGTAGCGAACGTCGCCGCCCTCAATCTTTCCCGGAGGCATCGAGATGAGGCCCATGATGGTCATGGCGGTCACGGACTTACCGGAGCCGGACTCGCCGACGACACCCAGGGTCTCACCGCGATCGAGCGTGTAGGACACACCGTCGACGGCGCGAACGACGCCATCCTCGGTGTGGAAATACATCTTAAGGTCATCGACCTCGAGCAAATGCTGGCCCTCGGGAACCGGCTGGTCCTTCAGGTCCACATAGTTCTTGTTCTTCTTCATCCTTATGCGTCCTTCATCTTGACGTCGAGGGCGTCGCGCAGACCGTCACCCAGCAGGGTGAAGGCGAGCACCGTCGAGAGAATTGCCAGACCGGGCATGATCATCATCCAGGGAGCAGTCAGAAGATACTGCTGACCGTCCTGAATCATGGAGCCCCACGAAGGCGTAGGCGGGATAACGCCCATGCCGAGGAAGGACAGAGCGGACTCGGTCAGAATAGCGCCACCAATGTTCATGGTCGCATAGACCACGATAGAAGCAACGGAGTTCGGGAAGATATGGCGCATAACGATACGCGCATCGGATGCACCCATAGCGCGAGCGGCGTCAACATAATCGTTCTCTTTGACCGTTAGGATCGCAGATCGGAAGACACGGGCAATCGAGGGCCAGCCGAGAATGCCGATGGCGATAAAGACATTCTGAAGACCACGACCGATAACGGCAATCATGGCAACAACGAACAGCACGTACGGGAACGCCAGGAAGATGTCCGCACAGCGCATGATGATCGTATCCCAGATGCCGCCATAGAAACCGGCCAGGGCGCCCATGACCAGACCGATCACCGTAGAGATGGCGGTGGCCATAATACCGACGGAAAGCGAAACGCGTGCACCGTAGATAACACGGACGAGAATGTCACGACCAAGAGAGTCGGTGCCAAACGGGTGCTCGGCACACGGAGCCAGCAGCGAAGTCTCGGCCATGGTGGTCGAGTCAGAAGCCGTAGGAGAGCCGAGCCAGGGCTTAGCCCACAGATCGGCGGTCAGGGCGACCACAACAACGATGATGATCCAGCAGACACCGATAACGGCGAGCTTGTTCTTACGAAGACGCTTAAAAGCGTCGCCCCACAGCGTGCGAGACTTGGCGGGAGCAGATGCGGCCTTGGTGGCGGTAGCCTGCTCCTGAGACTGAGAATCAGTTTCCTGCATGAGACGTACCTCCCTTAGGCCTTATCCGACGGACCGCCAAGGCGGATGCGCGGGTCGAGGAATGCATAGCTAATGTCGACGAGCAGATTGATCACCATAACGACGACAACAATGAGCGTAACGCCGCCCATAACGATGGGCCAGTCGCGCATGCTAATGGCGCGGTAGACCTCGAAGCCGATGCCGGGCCAGTTAAAGACCGTCTCGGTCAGGATGGCGCCCGAAAGCATGCCGCCGAAGTCGACACCAATATAGGTAACGACGGGGATGAGTGCATTCTTAAGCGCATGCTTGATAATGATCGCGCGATTGGAGAGACCCTTGGCCTTTGCCGTACGGATGTAATCCTGGTTCATGACGTCAAGCAGCTGCGAGCGCATAATGCGGGCGGCATAAGCGGTCGAAACCGAAGCCAGCGTAATGGTCGGAAGCACATAGTGCATCCAATCCTGATACTGAGAGCTGGAACCGCCGGCACCCGAGATCGGCATGGAGAATGCACCGCCCGTGGCGTCCTTGAGAATGACGCCAAAGAACAGCTGCAGCAACATACCGAGCCAGAAGGCCGGGACGGCAACGAGAATCGACGTGGTGAGCGTTACCAAAATATCCCAGAAGGAATAACGCTTAACCGCCGAAATGATACCCGCACCGATACCCATGATTGCCTCGAGCACGATGGCGCACGCGGCAAGTTTGACCGTATACGGATACTTCTGGGCAAAGATTTCCGTAACCGGCAGCTTGCGCTGGTACGAATTGCCCAGATCGCCATGAAGCAGGCCGTTCATGTAATACAAGTAACGGTCCACGAGCGACGTTTGAACGGGGTCGCCGTTCTCGTCAAGGATCGCGTTGCCGTCCTCGTCCGTCTGGACCAGGTGATAGCGAACGCGAAGCTGAAGCTCCACCTCGGGGGACAGAGCCTTGTCTCCACCGATCAGCTTGATCGGATCTCCCGGCACGATATTCTGGAGGGCGAACAGAATCAGCGTAACGCCCAAAAACACCGGGATGAACTGAAGCACACGTTTAACGATGTACTTACCCATACCACTCCCCTATCTAGGGATTAACCTAAATGGGATGCCGATCGCCAGACCGGCATCCCAAAATTACCATCAGCCAGTTTACCCCAGGTTAGGGAGAACTGTATGTTTCCCATGAGGTCTACGTAAATACTTGACCCTCACGGAAGCTGCAAAACCCTTAGGCGAGCTCGGCGGTACCCAGATCGGCGTGCTTCTGCGGATCAACATAGAGATGCTTGACGCGGTCAGAGCCAGCGATGGTGTGCGTGTAGAACATCACCGGGATAACCGGGCAGTCAGCAGCGACCATGGCGTCGGCCTCCCGCATCTTGGCGATGCGCTCCTCGTCATCAACCGTGGTGCGGGCCTCGTCGACCTTGGCATCGAACTCGGGGTTGCTGTAACCGGAGCGGTTGTCGCCACCGAGGGAGTCGGAGTGGAACAGCGGGTACAGGAAGTTGTCCATGACCGGGTAATCGGCGATCCAGCCCAGACGGCCGAACTGATAGTTGAAGTTCTGATACTGCTCGAGCAGGGCAGACCACTCAGGGGTATCGGAGACAGCGGTAACGCCAACCTTAGCGAGGTCGCCGATGATGGACTCCATGATCTCCTTGTGACCACCGTCCTGGTTGTAGGAAAGGGTCACGCTAATGCCACGATCGCCGTTAGCGCCAGCGGGAGCGACCTTGTCGAGGTACTCGTTAGCCTTGTCGACGTCATAGGCGCAGAACTCCCATGCGCCCTCCTTGTAGCCGGCGATTCCCGGAGGAACAATACCGTCGGCGGGGGTACGGGTGCCCTTGAAGATGGTCTTGCAGATGGCCTCACGGTTGATGGCCAGGGAGATGCCCTTGCGCAGGTCGGCGTTATTGAACGGCTCGGCCGTGGTGTTGCAGGTCAGATAGTACGTGGAAGGCTCGGCACCGAGCAGCATATGCTCGCCGTCACCCATGGTGTAGCCGTCCTTGGACTCGCCACGGTCCTTCTTGGCGGCGTCGATCTGAGCAACGGGAACGTCGCAGACATCGAGGTTACCGGCCTGGAACTCCTTGTAAGCGGTCTCCATGTCCTTGATGACCTGGAAGTGGATGCCATCGATCTTGGCCTTGTCGCCATAGTAATCGTCAAACTTCTTGAGGTTGATCTCCTGGCCATCCTCCCACTTACCGTCCATCATGAACGGGCCGTTACCGACCGGGGCAAGATAGAAGCTCTTGACATCGGACTCGGCGCACTCGGGAACCGGGGACAGAGCCGGGTGAGAGGCGACGAAGGGGAAGTCGGCGTAAGCGGAAGACAGCTTGACGACGAGGGTCTCATCGTCGGGGCAAGTAACACCGCTGAGCTCGGTAGCGTTGCCGGCAAGCAGATCGTCATAGCCCTCAACCATGGAAAGGTGATAGGAGACCTCGGAAGGACCATACTCGGTGGCGATGGCCGACTTGGTGTTGACTAGACGCTCCCAACCGAGCTTGAAGGACTTGGAGGTAACGTCGTCACCGTTGTGGAACTTAGCCTTCTTGATCTTGAAGGTGAACTCGGTGGCGTCGTCGTTAGCCTCAAAGGACTCGCAAGCCAGCGGAACGATCTCGCCCTTCTCGGGGTCGTACTCCGTCAGAGCGTCGAAGAGCTGGTACTCGACCTGAGTGCCCTGATCCTCCTGGACGTTGTAGGGGTCGATGCAGACCGGGTTGTTGATGTAGAAGTTCAGCGTCGAACCGGAGTCAGATCCGGAAGCGTCGCCGCCCTTCTTGCCGCACGCGGCAAGAAAAGCCATGGAGCTCGCAGCGAGGGTGCCGCCAACAAAGGCGCGACGACCCATAACGGGCTGGTGGAACATAGAATCAGCCATGCCATCCTCCTTATGAGATAGGACAAAGTGAATTCGGCCGGGCAACGTCGAGACAGCCCAATCGAACCATTCAAACGCGGTCCGCCGTTATGGCTGGTTATGCAATGCGGGCCAACGTTTTGCAATACAGTAGCGCATTTTATGCACAATTTGGGGCTAATTCCGGTTAACGGTCGAGAATTTCTTTAGTTGGGCGAAGTATGTGGTGATATTCTGGCTCTGTTACAAGTCTGTAAACAAAAAGGGCCCCGCACATGCGAGACCCTTTTCAAACGTATATACGCCGATGCTTAGTAGCCGACGATGCCCTGCGGGAAGAAGAACATGCACAGGACGACGCACACGGCAAAAACAACGGCCATAATTACCGTCAGGCGATCGAGGTTCTGCTCCATGACGCCCGTGGCAGAGCTGGAGTTATACAGCGAGCTAGCGATCATATCCGAAACGCCGGTGCCCTTACCGGAATGCATCAGGACGAGAATCGTCAGCGCCACGGCAGAGACAGCCCAAACGACAAACAGAAGAATCTGGAACGGACCCATAGATAAGCTCCTTAATAGAACAATTCAAACTCCAGTACTGTACCACAACCTCCAACACTCCCCCACCTGCCATTTAGGGACGGGGTAGAAATGGCAGAAATACCAAAAAGGGGGTTGCCCGAATTTGGGCAACCCCCTCGCATGAAAACGCTTGGAGTTTTCACTTAGGCCTCGGTGGCGAGCACGCGGCCCGTCATCTCGGCGGAAGGCTCAATACCAGCCATGGTGAGCATGGTCGGAGCGATATCGGAGAGACGGCCGTCCTCGATACCGGTGAGCTTGGCCTTCTCATCAACGATGATAAACGGCACGCGGTTGGTGGTGTGAGCCGTAAACGGATGCTTGGAACCGTCGGAAGCAACGTCAAACATGTGATCGGCGTTGCCGTGGTCGGCGGTAATCAGCGCAAAGCCGCCCTTGGCGAGAATCGCCGGGACAACCTTGGACAGGGCATCGTCAACAGCCTCGACGGCCTTAACGGCGGCGTCGAAGACACCGGTGTGACCAACCATGTCGCAGTTCGCGAAGTTCACGATGTAGAAATCAGCGCGATCCTCGTTGATGGCGGCGACGAGCTTCTCGGTCACCTCGGGAGCGCTCATCTCGGGCTGCAGATCGTAGGTAGCGACCTTGGGGGAAGCGACGAGCACGCGCTCCTCGCCCTCCTTGGGCTCCTCGATGCCGCCGTTGAGGAAGAACGTCACGTGGGCGTACTTCTCGGTCTCGGCGGTATGCAGCTGCTTCAGGCCATTGGCGGCGATAACGTCGGCCAGAACGTTCTCGGGGAACGTCTTGGGGAAGGCGACCTCGACGTCAAACGTCGGGTCGTACTCGGTCATCGTCACAAAGTGCGAAAGCTTGATCTGCTCGCGCTCAAAGCCGTCGAACTCCTTATCCGTGAACACGCGAGTCATCTGACGAGCGCGGTCGGGACGGAAGTTAAAGAAGATGGCCGCGTCGCCCTCGTGAATGCCCTCGTTGTGGGCAGCGAAGGGCTCGACGAACTCGTCGCCGCGCGGATCCTTCTCGTAGTACGCCTTGATACCGGCAACGGGGTCGGTATCAGCATCGGACGCGTTGACCATGACGTCGTAGGCGCGCTGGATGCGCTCCCAACGATTATCGCGGTCCATAGCCCAATAACGGCCCGAGACGGTGGCAACGCGAGCGTCGCAACCGGTCTCCTCGGAGATCTTAGCCAGGAAGGCGCAGAACTCACTCATGTAACCGGCACCGGACTGCGGGTCAACGTCGCGGCCATCCATGAAGGCGTGGACGCGAACGGTCTTGACACCATGCTCGGCAGCCATCTTGACCAGAGCCTCGACGTGGTTCATGTGAGAATGAACACCGCCAGGGCTCATAAGGCCCATGAGGTGGAGCGTCTTGCCGTCAGCCTTGACGTCGTCCATAGCCTTGACGAAGACCTCGTTCTTGGCGATGGAGCCATCCTTGATGGCGTTGTTGATGCGCGAAAGCTCCTGGAACACGATACGGCCGGCACCGATGTTGAGGTGACCCACCTCGGAGTTGCCCATCTGACCGTCGGGAAGGCCCACGTCCTCGCCCGAAGCGCCGAGCGTAGTGTGGGGATACTTCTCGTACAGGCTATCAAGGAAGGGCGTCTTGGCAGCGGCGACGGCGTTCTCGCCATCGGCCGGAGCAAGGCCGCAGCCGTCCATGATAATCAGGAGTGCAGGAAGATGACGCTGTGCCATATGTCCTACTCGCCTGCCTTGACGACCATAGAGGCGAAGTCGGCAGCCTTGAGCGAAGCGCCGCCCACGAGGGCGCCGTCAACGTCGGGCTTGGCGACGAGCTCGGCAATGTTGCCGGGCTTGGCAGAGCCACCATAGAGAACGCGGATGCCGTTAGCGAGCTCCTCGCCGAACATCTCCTTGAGGGTCTCACGGATAGCGCCGCAGACCTCCTGAGCGTCCTCAGCGGTAGCGGTCTTACCGGTGCCGATGGCCCAGATGGGCTCGTAGGCGACGACGACCTGCTTGGGGCAGGTGATCTCAAGACCAGCAAGGCCAGCCTTGACCTGGTTCACGACATGCTCGACATAGGTGCCAGCCTCGCGGACCTCGAGGGACTCGCCGCAGCAGAAGACGGGAACAAGACCGGCGGCAACGAGAGCCTTGGCCTTCTTGTTCTGGTCCTCGTCGGTCTCGTGGAAGTAGTCGCGACGCTCGGAGTGACCGATGATGCAGTAGGTGCAGCCAGCGGACTTGAGCATGTCGCAAGAGGACTCACCGGTGAAGGCACCCTTGGCCTCCCAGTACACGTTCTGTGCACCGAGGGCGATGGGGGCAGCCTGAATGCGGTCATGAACCGTGGTGATGTCAATGGTCGGAGGGCAGACGAGCACCTCGACGCCAGCCGGAACCTCGGGCAGAGCCTGAGCCAGCTCGTCGGCGAGCTTGGCGGCCTCGGCGACGTCGTTGTTCATCTTCCAGTTACCAGCAATAAGAAGGGTGCGATTAGGCATCGAGAAGCGCCTCCACTCCGGGCAGGGCCTTACCCTCGACGAGCTCCATGGAAGCGCCACCACCGGTGGAGATCCAGCTCATCTTGTCGGCCAGGTTGAACTTGTTGACAGCCGCGACAGAGTCACCACCGCCGATGATCGAGGTGCAGTCGGCCTCGGCGACGGCCTCGGCGATAGCCTGGGTGCCGTGAGCGAAGTTGTCGAACTCGAAGACGCCCATGGGGCCGTTCCAGAACACGGTCTTGGCGCCCTTGACGGCCTCGGCGTAGAGCTCCTCGGTCTTGGGGCCGATGTCCATGCCCTCACGATCGTCGGGGATAGCGTCGGAAGCGACAACCTCGGGGACAGCGTCCTCGCCAAAGTGATCGGCAACGCGGTTGTCGATGGGGAGCAGGATCTTGACGCCCTTTTCCTCGGCCTTCTTGAGCATCTCGCCGGCGCGCTCGACCCAGTCCTCTTCCTTGAGGGACTGACCGACGGTCAGGCCCTGAGCCAGGAAGAAGGTGTAGGCCATGCCGCCACCGATGATCAGGGTGTCAGCGGAGTCGATGAGGTGATCGAGAACGCCGATCTTGGAGGAAACCTTGGAACCGCCGACGATAGCGACGAAGGGGCGCTCGGGCTCGGCGAAGATGCCGGTCAGCGTGTCGACCTCCTTCTCGAGCAGGAAGCCGGCGACGGCAGGCAGGTAAGCGGCGGGGCCCACGACGGAACCCTGGGCGCGGTGAGCGGTGCCGAAGGCATCGAGAACGAAGACGTCACCATAGGAAGCGAGCTTCTTGGCGATCTCGGGATCGTTCTTCTTCTCACGCTTGTCGAAACGGACGTTCTCGAGAACGAGGACCTTGCCCGGCTCGACGGCGGCGACAGCCTCAGCAGCCTTCTCGCCGTAGGTGTCGGCGACAAAGGCAACATCGAGACCAGAGAGCTCAGCGAGCTTCTTGGCGACAGGCTCAAGGGAGAGCTCAGGCTGGAAGCCGGTGCCCTCGGGACGGCCGAGGTGGCTCATGAGGATGACGCGAGCGTTGTGCTCAACGAGGTAGTTGATGGTGGGCAGGGCAGCCTTGATGCGGGTGGTGTCGCCAACGACGCCATCCTTGATAGGCACGTTGAAGTCAACGCGGACGAGAACGCGCTTGCCGTCGACATCGATGTCGCGGACGGTCTTCTTGGTAAAGGCCATGTTTGCTTCTACCTTTCGTACGTGTCTGCCTCCCATTACGGCAGACGATTTCCTATAAAAAGGGCGCGACCCTAGGGTGTAAGCCCTATAAGGCCGCGCCCTTCTTTAGACGCTCAACGAGCTATTCGCTAAAAGCTAAATTAAGCAACGAACTTCTCGAAGTACTTGATGGTGCGGACCATCTGAGAGGTGTAAGAGTTCTCGTTGTCGTACCAAGAGGTGACCTGAACGAGGGTCTGGCCGTTGCCGAGATCAGAGCACATGGTCTGAGTGGCGTCGAAGATGGAGCCGTGGGTCTCGCCGATGATGTCGGTGGAGACGATGTCGTCCTCGTTGTAACCGAAGGTCTCGGAGATGGTGGCAGCGTAGGCCTTCATAGCGGCGTTGACCTCGTCGACGGTGACCTTCTTGTCAACGACAGCGTAGAGGTTGGTGATGGAGCCGGTCGGCGTCGGGACGCGCTGGGCGGCACCGATGAGCTTACCGTTGAGCTCGGGGAGAACCAGGCCGATAGCCTTGGCAGCACCGGTGGTGTTGGGGACGATGTTGACGGCGCAGGCGCGGCTACGACGCTTGTTGCCCTTGCGCTGCGGGCCATCGAGCGGCATCTGGTCGCCAGTCCAGGCGTGAATGGTGGTCATGATGCCGGACACGATGGGAGCGAAGTCGTTCAGACCCTTGGCCATCGGGGCGAGGCAGTTGGTGGTGCAGGAAGCGGCGGAGATGATGTTGTCCTCAGCGGTCAGCGTCTCGTGGTTGACGTTGTACACGATGGTGGGCAGATCGCTGCCGGCCGGAGCGGAGATGACGACCTTCTTGGCGCCAGCGTTGATGTGGGCCTGAGCCTTAGCCTTGCTGGTGTAGAAGCCGGTGCACTCGAGAACGACGTCGACGTCGAGGTCGCCCCAAGGCAGGTTGTTGGCGTCGGCCTCCTTGTAGATCTTGATCTCCTTGCCGTCAACGGTGATGGAATCCTCGCCAGCAACGACCTCGTGATCGCGAGCGTAGTTGCCCTGCGTGGAGTCGTACTTCAGCAGGTAAGCGAGCATATCGGGAGAGGTGAGGTCGTTGATAGCGACGATCTCGGAGCCCTCATGACCGAACATCTGACGGAAAGCCAGACGACCGATGCGACCGAAGCCGTTAATAGCAACCTTTACTGCCATTGTGTCTCCTTTCGTAAGGCCCCCGCAAGCTACAGCGCCCGCCGTTGAGGCCCACAAACTAACCACTCGCCTAATATACCTTTTTTTGGACTTGAATTTCACGAGAATAGTCGAAATTGAAAATCAAATTTACGTTAAAACGTTTTAAAGAATAAAATAGCAGCTAAATCCGTGTATAAGTCGATACTTTAAACTACCCGTTTGCTTCAATGAGCTTTTCAAGCCTCAAAACTCGATGGTAGAGGGCCGACTTCGACAAGGGAGGGTCAGCCATCTCCCCTAAATCACGCAGCGACAGATCGGGATAGCGCTCGCGCAGGTCGCAAAAGACCGCCAAGGCATCCGGAAGCGCATCGCGAAGGCCGCGCTGCTCGAGCTCATCGATAAGCGCAAGCTGATGTTGGGCAGCACCGGCGCTTCTGGTCTGGTTGGCGAGCTCGGCGTTCACGCGACGGTTCACATCGTTCTTAACCAACTTGACCGCGCGCGCCTCCTCAATCTCGGCAACGCTGCGCTTGGCACCAATCAGCTTTAATAAATGCTCGATTTCCTCGGCGCTCTTAATGTACACGGCATATGACCCCCGCCGCGCATTAACACGAGCATGGACCCCAATCTGCCCCAACAGGTCGCAAAGCCCCTTGGCATATTGCTCGCCCTGCACCGCGATCTCCAAATGAAAATCGCCGCGTGGATCGGCCACGAAGCCGCCCGCGATGAGCGCGCCGCGGATGTAGGCAAGCCTGCAGCAGGGACGGGCAACGATGTGTCGGGGAACACCAGCAACGAGCCCTCCCCTGCGGTCTAGAATGCCCAGCAGCACCAGAGCCTTGTCCAGGTCGGGTTGATCGGGCAGGGTAATGAGATAGTTACGGACCTTATGCAAGACCGATTTACGAACGGTGAATTCCGTTTTGAGCTTAAGGATGCGATGCGTCAGCGTGATCATCGTGCGCGCGACGGCTCCCGTCTCGGTCGCGACCGTCAAACGATACCGCCCGGAGCCGGCCAACGAAAGCGTACCGCTCACACGCGTCAGGGCGGCAAGCGTCGACAAATCGCAGTATTCACATTCGGGTTCGCAGCGCGCAAGCTCGTCGCGCACCTCAGCGGTAAACGACATGCAGGCCTATGCCTTCGTGTTGGCGCGCGACAGGTCGCGGTGGGAGATGCTCACGTGATACTGGGCGCCTTCCAGGTAACGGGCCGTGGCCTCGGCAATGGCGACGCTACGGTGCTGTCCGCCCGTGCAGCCGATGGCGATAGAAAGCTGCGGTTTACCCTCCGCGATATAACCGGGCATCACCGTATCGAGCAGCTGCGTCCAGGCCTTCCAGAACTCCTGGGTCTTGGGATGGTCCAGAACAAAGTCGGAGACTTTCTTATCGAGACCGGTCATGGTACGCATCTCGGGATCGTAAAACGGATTGGGCAGGAAGCGAACGTCGATCATAATGTCCGCCTCGACGGGCATACCGTGCTTAAAGCCAAACGAGAACACGTGAACGTCCATGAGCTGCTGGTCGGACAACTCGGAGAACGCCATGCGCAATTTGTTGCGCAGGGCAGAGGTGCGCAGGCGGCTCGTGTCGATAATCATATCGGCTCGATCGCGCACGCCCTGCAGCTGAAGGCGCTCGCGCTGAATGGCATCGGCCGTAGTCTCCCCCGGCTTGGCAATGGGATGACGGCGGCGATTTTCGCTGTAGCGACGAATCAGCACCTCGTCAGAAGCCTCCAGGAACACGATGTCGCAGCTCATCTCGCGCTCTTCGAGCGCGGCGACCGCATCGAGCAACTCGTCAAACAGTCCCTGGCTACGCAAATCGCAGGTGACGGCGAGATGCCTGCCCACGCCCGTATTGATGCCGACGAGCTCGGCAAGCTGGGCGATGAGACGCGGAGGTAGGTTATCAATGCAAAAATAGCCCATGTCCTCGAACACGTGCATGGCCTGTGTGCGGCCCGATCCGGACATTCCGGTGATGATGACGATATCGGGGATGCGCTCCGAGCGCTCCGCCGCATCCATGGCATCTCCCTTTTGCATGTGCTGCCTCCCAAAAACAAGCGCGGGACCCAGCAACCCGGATCCCGCGCGGTCAATTGCATATATTGAGTATACCGCCCCGAGCGGATACGAGGCCTGTCTTACGCCTCAAGCGCAGCCTTGAACCAACTCGTAATACTCGTGGGGTGCGTGATGGCGGTGCCGACGACAACGGCCCAGGCGCCAGCATCGATCGCAGCGCGAGCCTCCTCGGGCGTGTGCACGCGGCCCTCGCAGATGATGGGAAGACCGGGGAATTCCTCGGTCGCCTGACGCAGGAGTGGCAGGTCGGGGCCATCGGCCATGGTGCAGTCGATGGCGGCGACGCCGTGAGAAAGCGTGGTGGATACCAGGTCAAAGCCCATGTCGACAGCACGACGAATATCCTCGATGGTGGCACAGTCGGCCATCAGGAGCACGCCCTCCTCGTGCAGCGGACGGAAGGTGTCCTCGACGGTCTTGTCATCGGGACGCGGGCGATCAGTGGCATCAATTGCCACGATGTCGGCACCGGCGGCAACGCAGGCGCGAGCATGACGCAGCGTCGGCGTGATGTAGACGCCCTCGTGTCCATCCTTCCACAAGCCGATGACGGGGACCTCGCAGCGGCCCTTAATGGCGGCGATGTCGGCAAGACCCTGGCAGCGAATAGCGGCGGCGCCGCCAAGCTCGCAGGCGCGAGACATCTGAGCCATGGTTTCGGGCGTACGAAGCGGCTCGCCCATATAGGCTTGAACGCTCACGACGAGCTTGCCCTTCAGGGATTGAATCAAAGGATCAACGGTCATGTTCGACTCAACCTTTCTCAAAACAGCCTTCTGAGACACCGCACCTTGACGTTCAAACCGTCGCTCGCGAACCGAAGTACGCTTCGCTCCTCTTTCACGTCAATCTGCGGCACCTCAGAAGGCGCACTTGGTAGTTATGTTTACTTCAACGACGCAAGAAGGTGTTCGGCGGCACCGATAAGCGGTGCGTCGCCCTCCAGAGAGCCGATGAGGATCGGCGTGTCCTGAAGCGGGTCGAGCGCCTGGCTGGCATAGCCCTCGTGCACCGAGTCCTTCCACGTCTGCGAGCGCCAATCGGGACCCTGGTGAATCACACCTCCCGAAAGCACGATGACCTCGGGATCCAAGATGTTGGCAAGCGAGCCCAAGCTGGCGCCCAGCGCAAAGCCGGCGTCATGGATAACCTCGGTCGCCTTTACGTCGCCCGCGCGGCACAGGTCGTTCACATCGCGACCGACCGAAGGACGGCTGGGGTCAACTCGACCGAAGCGCTCGTCGTACATACGGCCAATCGAGGTGCCCGAGGCTACCGACTCAAGATGACCAGAACGACCACAAGCACAGGGAATGCCGGCTGCAGCCGAGCACTCGATATGGCCCATATGGCCGGCAGCACCATGGAAGCCCTGCATTACGCGGCCGTTCTCGACATATGCGCCGCCAATGCCCGTACCGATGCCAAGACACAAGACGGAGAACTTGCCCTTGCCGACGCCCCAGTGGGCCTCGCCCAGAGCATGAGCCTGCACGTCGCCTACAACGGCAACGGGAAGACCGAGATCCTCGCGCAGACGCGGCCCCAACTGAACGCCGGACCAGCCAGGCATGATCTCATTGGCATACGCGATGGCGCCCGTCTTGGGATCGACGACGCCGGCGGCACCGATACCGACGCCAAGGACCTCGACATCGGGATTCGCCTCGAGAGCAGCCTTGACGGACGCCTCGATACGCTGGAAGACGGCCTCACCGCCCTCTTGGGCCTCGGTGGGAACCTCAGCTTCAAAGACCGGATGGGGCACGCTGCCATCAGCCGGATACTCCATAATGGCAGTCGCAATCTTAGTTCCGCCGATATCGACAGAGCAGACGTACTTGTTCTCCATGTCGCTCTCCTTCGGAGATAAAAACAACTACAGGAAATGCGCCGTCAGGCTAGCCGTCACAGCGCAGTAAAGGTTATCCAGGTACCCGAGATCGCCGAGAAACCGTATGGCCATTGACCTAACGGGTCATGGCCACACGGTTGAACGGCGAGGTCGGGTGCCTGGGAAAGCTTTACAGGAGACCGTTGTCCTGGAGGACCTTCTTAATAGCCTCGACGTTCTCGCCAGTCATGGCCTTCACCGGGCGCGGCATGGTCGGGCTGTCGAAGATGCCCATGAGGTTCATAGCGGTCTTGAAGGCGCCGACGCCACCGGCATAGCCCTGGACGCCCGAGGTGACATCCCAGATGTGGGAGATCTCGTTGAGGCGATCCTGCTCGGCCTTGACGGTAGCCCAGTCACCGGCCTGAGCGGCCTTCCACTGGCGCACGTAGCCCTCGGGCTCAACGTTGGCAAGGCCCGGGACAGAACCGTCGGCGCCACCGAGGTAAGCGCCGTCGACAACAACCTCGTGACCGGTGAGGATGCTCATCGGATGGCCGTTCTTCTCGTTCTCCTGAACGAGATAGCGGAACGAGATGTCATCACCCGAGGAATCCTTGACGCCAGCAAGGACGCCCTCGGCGCCGAGCTTGGCAAGGAGCTTCCAGGGGAGCTTGGTGTGAACGCAGACGGGAATGTCATAGGCAAAGATGGGCAGGTCGAGCTCCTCGTGCAGGATGCGGAAGTGCTCCTCGACCTCGGTCATGCCCTGCAGGGCATAGAACGGGCAGGTGGCGACAAGCGCATCGGCGCCCAGCTCCTGAGCGACCTTACCGTGCTCAATCATGCGCTCGGTCTCGGTATCGATGATGCCGACCAGAACAGGCACACGGTGGTCGACGATACGAACGGCCTCGGCGATGATCTGGCGACGACGCTCATCGGTGGAGAAAACGACCTCGCCCGAAGAGCCCAGGAAGAACAGGCCATCGACGCCGGCATCGATCATGCGGTTGATGCTGCGCTCAAAGGAGGCAACGTCGAGCTGGTGGTCTTCGGTATCGGGAACAACGACGGGAGGGATAACGCCGGTGAATTTCTGAGTTGCCACAAGAATCTCCTTAGTTGTCTGGCGGGCGGCCCTATGCCACCCACTCTTGTTGGCAGTGTCCAGGCCGTCTAGGCCAAAGAACACGGGTAGAACGTTTGGTTAAAGAAGTCGACGACTTCGTTTTCGAACGCATTGATACGCTCATGAGCGTATTTGGCATAGATGATATGCCTCCGGTCACACTCAAGACCGTTGAATACGGCAAACTGATCCTTGGGATCGCTCACGGTATCCATAAGCGATGTGCCCATGAGCACCGATCCGCGCACCCGAGACGACAGCGCCTCGAGGCCGCCAGGAAGCGGATTGGCAACCGCCGTGCAGGCGAGGCCCCGCTCGTCCAGAGCAGAAACCGCCAGCGCGACTCCGCCGCCAAGACCCTCGCCCCATGCAAAGATGCGGTCGGGGTCCATGCCATCAAGATTGCGCGCGACCTCCGCCAACGCGCAGCCCCAACGAACGCGCCTGACAAAAGCAGGCGAGGTAATCCCCTGCCGCAGATCGCTGGGCCCAATCGCCTCATCGTCCAGCGCAAGCACGGCATATCCCATGGCCGCAAACCTCGTCATGTGATGCCATCCCCGCACGGGTCGGTCGATGTCGTGAAACATCAGACATAGCGGCACAAGCTTGGATGCCCGGGCGCGACCGGCAGGCTCGATCAAACGTGCGTGGACCACATCGCCACCAAGCTCAAAGGAAACCTCAGAGTAGCGGGCATACGGATTGGCGAAATCGATCGCCGTAATGGTCAGGCTTTGAATCTCAAGATCCATAGCACATGTCTCCAGATCAGAAACATCTGCCTGAACATCACCGTGCCAGTCCCGATATTCAGCGAGCCTCGACGAGACCGTTCCGGGAATCCCCACAAGGTCGGAGACAATCAGCTCGCCGACATTGCTCTCGCACTTAGACATAAGCCTCCCCTCCCTTGCAGAAAAACGGAATGATCAGATCGTCAAAATCCTGAATCTCCTCGTGGCCAAAGCCTTCAAAGAACTCATGACGCTTTTCACAGGTCAGGTTGTTATAGACCGCAAACTGCGTCGCTGGCGGACAGACGGTATCGGCTGTGCCGGTGCCAAACAGCACGGGGCATTTGACCATAGGGGCAAAGTTCTTGGAATCGAAGTACGCCAGCTTGGCATAGGCTTCGTCAATACGAGTCGAGTCCTCGTCAAACCAGCGAGACCAATAGCGCAGGCCCTCGTAGGCGATGTCGTCGGCATCCAAATCCCAGACCAGGCGGAAATCTGACAGGAAGGGATAGAGGATGGCGGCGCGATTGATAAGCTCGCTGTTAAGTGCACAGGTCGCAATGCCCAAACCGCCGCCCTGCGACGCGCCGTTCACATACACACGGGCAAGATCGATGCCCTCGAGCTCACGAACGATGCGGCACAGGATGCGAATATCTTGGTGCAAGCGGACATAGTAGAGGTTGGCCGGGTCGCCGTCGATACCGGCGACGATATGGCCCGCGACCGTTGTGCCCTCAAATCCACCAATGTCCTCGGAGGGACCTCCTTGACCGGGGCAGTCGAGGGCGATGAGTGCCATGCCCATGCCCACAAACGACGCCTGCTCAAACCAGCTGCGGCTTGCACCCGGATATCCATGGAACTGAAGTACCAATGGCACGGGCTCGTCCGAGACGGGTTTAAGGTACTTGGCATGCAGGCGAGCGCCACACATGCCGGTATACCAGAGGTCGAAAAGCTGGCAGGTCACGGCATCTGTGACCGATGCCGTCTCGATCGCATAGTCAAGCCCGACTGCGTCGGCCTCGGCCATGCGATCCTTCCAAAAGAGATCGAAATCTGATGGACGGGGCATGGCGCCTCGATATTCACCAAATTGATGTTGTAGCTCCTGAGCACTTGGCATGGCTCGTGAACCCAACCTTTCGAAATCGCAACGGAGGTGCGCCCGGCAAGGGAACCGGGCGCACGGGAGGGAAAGCGAGGCTACTCGCCGAGCTTGGGATGCAGCAGCGACGGCGCAGCGCCGAGCAGCATCTTGGTGTAGGGGTCCTGGGGGTGCTGGAAGACCTGCTTGGCCTCGCCCTGCTCGACGATCTTGCCGCCATTCATAACGATGATGTCGTCAGAGATATAGCGGACCGTCTGGATGTCATGGCTGATGAACACCATGGCCAGGCCGAGCTCCTTCTTAAGGTCGGTCAACAGGTTCAGAATCTGCGCGCGGACCGAAACGTCCAGAGCCGAGGTTGGCTCGTCGGCGATGATGGCATCGGGGTTCAGCGACAGGGCACGGGCAATTGCGACGCGCTGGCGCTGGCCGCCCGAAAGCTGGCCGGGAAGAACCTCGGCGGCGGAGCCGGGCAGACCGGTGAGCTCCAAGAGCTCCTTGACGCGCTTCTCCTGCTCGGCCTCGGTACCCAGGTTGTGGACGCGCATGGGGTCGAGCAGTTGCTCGCGAACGACCATGCGGGGGTTGAGTGCCGTGGCCGGGTTCTGGAACACGACCGAGATGACGCGACCCATGTGGCGACGGTCCTCGGCGGTACGTTTGGTAACGTCCTTGCCCTTAAAGTAGACCTTGCCGCTCGTGGGGGCCTGCAGGCCGCACATGACGTTGGCGGTGGTGGACTTACCGCAACCGGACTCGCCGACGATGCCGATCGTCTGACCGGGCATGAGCCTAATCGTTACACCCTGGACGGCGTGAACCAGGTTAGGGTGCAGAATCGAGCCGGTACGGGTCCTAAAGGTGACGTGGACGTCATCAAGGAAGATGATCGGCTCGACGCCGTTGACTGCGGTCTCGCTCATCTACATCACCTCCGCGTGAGGGGTCAAACCATTTGCCTTGAGCACCTCGTCGGGGAGCTCGGAATAGAAGTGCTCGGTGCCGGGCACGCGCTTGAAGACCGGACGGGTGTCCAGGCCAATACGCGGATGGCTCGAGCGGGGCGCGAAGCGATCGCCCTTGGGGAAATCGCGCGGGCTCGGAACGGCGCCGGGCACCTGGTGCAGGCGGCCCGAACCGCTCTCGATGGACAGGACGGAACCCAGAAGACCGCGGGTGTACTCGTGGATCGGGTTGGTGAGTAGCTCCTTGGTGGGCGCCTGCTCGATAACCTGACCGGCGTACATCACCGTGATGTTATGGGCGACCTCGGCGACCAGCGCCAGGTCATGCGAGACGAAGATCATGGCAAAGCCGAGCTTGGCCTGAAGGTCGTTGAGCAGCTTGATGACCTGCTTCTGGACGGTAACGTCCAGGGCGGTCGTGGGCTCGTCGCAGATGACCAGCTTGGGGTCGCGGGTAAGGGCCATAGCAATCAGAACGCGCTGACGCTGACCACCGGAAAGCTCGTGCGGATAGCTCTCGAGCGTACGCTTGGGGTCGAGGCCCACGAGCTCCAGGAGCTCCTCGGCGCTACGGGTGCCGCCACGCTTGGTGAGCTGCTTCATCTGGGCAGAGATGAGCATGGAGGGATTGAGCGAGGACAGGGCGTCCTGATAGACCATAGCGATATCGGTACCGCGCAGGCCGAACCACTCCTTCTTACTCATCTTGAGCAGGTCGCGGCCCTCCCAGAGTACCTCGCCGGAAAGGTGCTCATCGTCGTCGGTCAGGCCCATGATGGCCAGCGTGGTGATGGACTTACCGCAACCGGACTCGCCCACCAGGCCCATGGTCTGACCAGGACGGACGTCAAAGTTGACATGGTCGACGACGTTGATATCACCGTGATGCTCAAACTGAATGCAGAAGTCACGGACCGAGAGAATCGGTTCGACAGACTCGTCGGGCACATGGCGATCGTCACGCTTGAGCTCGACATCGCGCAGGGCGCCAAGGCGAGCGGAGAGGGACTGGGCCTGCTCCTTGTAGGCGCGAACGGGGTCGGAGACCAGCAGGTCGGCCTCGCGACGCTTGGAGGAATCGGTCGGATCCAGGGCGGCGGAGGGAGCAGCGGCCATGGCGTCGGTAATGCCCTCGGAGAGGATGTTGAGCGCCAGGCAGGTGATCATGATGGCCAGGCCCGGGAACAACGCCTGCCACCAACGGCCGGCAAGCACGCCGCCGCGGGCGTCGGCAAGGATGTTGCCCCAGGTAGCGGTGGGCTCCTGGATACCAGCGCCGATGAAGGTCAGCGAAGCCTCGAAGATGATGGCGTCGGCGACTAGGGTAACGGTGAAGACCATGATCGGGGCGATGCAGTTACGCAGAACATGCTTGATTAAAATCCACGGAGCCTTGGCGCCGGAAACGATGACCGCGCGGACATAGTCCTCGCCGTACTCGGACACGATGTTGGCGCGCACGATACGGGCAATCTGCGGAGTGTACATAAAGCCGATGGCGAAGATGATCGACGGCACGGAGTTGCCCAGGATGGAGACGAAGACGGCCGCGAGGGCGATGCCCGGGATGGACATGATGATGTCCAAGATACGCATGATCGTCTCGGAGACGGCCTTGCGCGAAACCGCTGCAAGGGCGCCCACGACCGAGCCGCAGACCAGAGCCATGGCAGTGGCGCCAAAGCCGATAATCAGCGAGTAACGACCACCGTAGAGCATACGCGACAGAATATCGCGACCCTTATCGTCGGTACCGAAGATAAATCCGTTGCCGGGAGCCTGGCGAGCCGTAAAAATCTCGACCGGGCTATAGGGGGCAAGAAGGGGCGCCAGAATCGCAGTCAGGGCGACCAGCACCAACACGACGGCGGCAATCTTAGAAGACAGCGTCATCTTCTTCCAGCCACCGAGCTTGAGCCCCTTGGAGGCAGCCTTCTCGAGCTGCTCGGTTTGCTTCTCTCGAATCTTTACCATAATCTACACCGTCCTGATGCGCGGGTTGATGAGCAGGTAGAGCATGTCAACCACGATGTTGATGATGATGAAGGCAAGAGCAACGACGATAACGACGCCCTGAACCAGGTTCGCCTCGTTGCCCTGAACGCCCTGCAGAATCGCGGTGCCCATGCCGGGGAGGTTGAAGATAACCTCGATGACGACGGCGCCGCCCATGAGGTAACCGATCTTAAGACCGAGGGTGGTGACCGGGGTGATCAGCGCATTGCGAAGAACGTTGATGCCGACGACGACCTTCTCGGGAACGCCGGCGCCGCGAGCCATACGGACATAATCCTTATCGAGCTCCTCGACCATGGCGGTACGCACGATACGAGTCATCTGGCCCGTCAGCGGAAATGCCAAGGCGATAGCGGGCATGATCATACGTCCCAGATAGCCAGCCGGATTCGTGGTGAAGTGAGGCAGAGCACCCGATGCCGGAAGCACCCTAAGGTAGGAAGAGAACAGCAGGATCAACAGAACAGCAAGCCAGAACGACGGGGTTGCCAAGCCGGCGATGGAAAAGACACGGATCACTTGGTCCGGCCATTTGTCGCGATACAGTGCCGCGATGACGCCGAGTAAAAACGAAACGACCGCACCGATGGCAAGGCCGATGAAGGTCAGCTGCATCGTGACGGGCAGGGCCGTGGAGATGCGCTTGGCAACGGAGTTGCGAGCAGCACCATAGGTGCCCATGTCGCCATGGATCAAATCGCCCATATAGCGCACGTAGCGCACGGGCCAGGGGTCGTCCAGACCATACTTCTCATGGTACTCGGCAACCGCCTCGGGCGAGGCACCGTCACCCAACGCCGTGTAGGCGGGGTCGGTCTTGGAGAACGACATAAGGAAGAACACCAGGACGGTGACGCCCAATGCCATGATCGGCAGCGCCACAAGACGCCTTCCAATCAAACGTAGCAAGTTGTTCACGTTCTCTCCCCTTTCTTTTGTCGGTAGGACCAACTGGTATATGAGTACGGATACTCATTACAAGACCCGAGCGACATCGTTGCCGCCCGGGTCTTTGTTTCAACTATGAGGATACGGTCCCAACGACCGACATCCTGCATACAGACTCAAGCGAGTCTTACGCCTTGACGGTCGCAACGCCCCTGAAGGACATGCTCGTCGTACCGATGCCCTTGAAGCCATCGAGGGCCTCGCCGTTGGGCGCAGTGGACGGATCGTCCCAGGAAGCGGAGACGGTCTTGACGTGGACAACGGGATACAGAACGGCGTTGTCGGCAATGATGTCGAAGCACTCGTTCCACTTCTTCTGCTGCTCATCGCCCTCAGCGGCAAGAGCCTCGTCCATGAGACCGTGGAGCTTCTGCCACTCAGCGGACTCCTTCCACGGGCAACGGGTCTGCATCCAGACGTTGTCGCCGTACCACCAGTTGAGCAGCAGGTCGGGGTCGGCGCCGAAGCAGGAAGGATCGCCAGGGGCAAGGAGGATATCGTAGGCCTCGCCGCCGTCGATGGCAGCGTAGGTGGCCGGCGAGGTATCGGTCTGGATGGTCACATCGAAGCCGAGGGCGTCGAGGTCGTTCTTGACCTGGGCGGCCATGCCCTTAATCTGCTCGTTGTCGGTGGTGCGCAGGGTGATGGCACCCGGGGTGATGCCAGACTCCTCGATGAGCTTCTTAGCCTTCTTGGCGTCGGTCTTGTACACCGTGGAAGCCTCATGATAGTTGGTGAAGCTCTTGGGCAGGTAGCAGCTGGCAGCGGTGGCAAGGCCGGCGAAGGTGTTGCTGACCATCTTCTCGGTGTCGAGCGCATACATGACAGCCTGACGGACCTTGACGTTGTTCCAAGGCTCCTTGGCGACGTTGAACATGATGAAGCGGGTGCCGAAACCCTGAACGTTATCGATCTTGCAGCCGGCGCTCTCGAGCTGGTCGACGGCGTCAGCGGTAACGAGCTCCATAACGAGCGTGGAGCCCTCCTGCTGAGCGGTAACGCGAGCGGTGGGGTCGGTCAGGATGCTGTACTGGATCTTCTTATCCTCGGCAGCATACTCACCGTTGTACTCGGGGTTGGGAACCAGGGTGATCTCGGTATCGGAGATAGAGTCGTACATCCAGGGGCCGGAGCCGATCGGCTGCTTGGCGCGATCCTCCTCGGTCTGGGTGGCCGGGGTAACGCGGACGATGGCCAGACGATCCTTGAGCAGGGAGAAGTTGGGGACCTTGGTCTTGACCGTCACGGTGCTGGCGTCCTTGGCCTCGATGGACTCGAAGGGCTGGAAGAACGGAGCATAGGTAGCGGAAGCGGCGCAAGCGGTGTAGGAGGCAACGACATCGTCAGCGGTGACCTCGGTGCCATCGGAAAACTTGGCGCCCTTGCGGATGGTGACCTCGAAAGTGGTGTCGTCCACAGACTTGGGATCGTCGGTGGCGAGCTCGTTGAAGGTGCTGTAGTCGTGGTAATCGATGCCGTAGAGGCCCTCGACGACGTGCCAGTTAGCACCCAGGCCCACAGCGGAGCCGGTGCTGGCGGGATCGAAGCTGGACGGAGCGTAAGCGGAACCAGCGGTGATCACGCCGCCGCCACGGTTGGCGGAATCGGTGGAACCGGAAGCGGAACCCTCGTCGTTGGAGCTGCCACCGCAGCCGGTGAGACCAAGCCCTGCGACAGCAGCGACGCTGCCGGTGAGGCCGAGGAACGAACGCCTGGACATACCCTTGTTGATGATGGCCATGTCTTCTCCTATCAATAGAGAATCTTACCCGGGAGCACCTAGACGTGCCCCCGCGCAACTTGCGGACGATATATACCTTACCTACCGACGAACCCAACTGAGGTGCCGCGCTCGGCGACCGATACATACATACGCTTGAACGGTATTTACTACCGTTCACCGAATTCATTGACAAACGATTCGCCAGACAGTATGTATCGACGAGGTGAGATATCAGTCTTCGTCAACCCGCAGGATAGCAGGGTTGTTCACCATGGCTAGTCAAACGTTTTAGCGTTAATTAAACCCGAAATCGGCTGGTAATCGCCGTGAAATAAATGATTGAAAATCACGCAATCATGTATATCAGTTGTTTAGAGGCGTGTTTAGTTTTCGGATTGCTTTGCCGCCGCCTCGGCGCGCTCGGCATTCCATGCAACGAGCGCCTCGTGAACCGCTTTGGCGACATCGGCAGGAATGCCTCGAACTTCCGCGATCTCTTGCTCGCTCGCCGCGCGCAAACGCTTCATCGAGCCAAAATGGCGCATAAGGGCACGTTTTCTGGTGGGTCCCACGCCTGGAACGTCATCGAGTACCGAAACCGTCATGGCTTTATCGCGCAATTCGCGATGGAACGTGATGGCAAAACGGTGCGATTCATCGCGCACCTGTTTAATTAGATAGAGCGACGCGGACCCGGTCGGCAGCACGACGGGAGTCTCGTCCCAAGGCACGAAAACCTCCTCATCGGCCTTTGCCAAGCCACAAACTGGTATATCGAGCCCAAGAGCCTCAAGTTGCTTGATCGCAGCGGTCAATTGCGGCTTACCGCCATCGACAACGAGCAAATCGGGGCGCGAGCCAAAGCGCTCGTCGGCCATGCGCTCGGGAGCATAACGTCGTCCCAAAACCTCGGACATCGACACGAAGTCGTTTGCCTCGTCCAATTCGGCCTGAATTTTAAAACGACGATACTGACTCTTGTCGGCGCGCCCGTTGGTAAACACCACCATCGAGGCGACCGTAAAGGTGCCATGCAGTGTAGAGATATCGAAGCACTCGATACGCAACGGCGGCGATGGCAGCGCCAACGCACTTTCGAGCTCCAGGAGCGCTTGATTGGTGCGGTCGTCAGCGTACCCCGTTCGCATCATGTAGCGCATGAGGGCATGGCGCGCATTTTTGGATGCCATATCGAGCAGACGGTGCTTTTCGCCACGCTGCGGCCTATGGAGATGGCAGGAACGCTCACGCTTGCCCGCAAGCCACTCCCCCAGCGCTTCCGCATCCTCAAGCTCGACGGAAAGGTTGACCTCAGCTGGAATATCAGCCGTCTCGTCGTAATAGCGCTTAAGAAAGCCCGACTGGAGCTCTTCCTCGTCAACATCAAGACCCTTGTCGAGAATGAACTCGCAGGTGCGAACTGTTCGGCCCTCGCGAACGACGAAGACGCAAGCGGCGGAGATGGTCTCCTCGCGATAGAAACCGATGACATCTATATCGACACTGGAGGGAAAAACGACTTGCTGACGATCGTCCAGACCCCTGATGACCTCCAAACGACGTTTGACGCGTGCCGCGCGCTCAAAGTCGAGCGCCTCAGCGGCATCCGTCATCTCGGAGGTCAGCTCATCGACGACATCCTTGCGATGGCCCGACAAAAAGCGCTCGACACGCTTGACGTTCTTGGCATAGTCTGCCGGGGAAATCACGCCGACACACGCACCCGGGCCGCGCCCGACATGGTAGTCAAAGCAGGGGCGCCCGTTTTGCGCGCAAATCATATTGACGATGTCTTCCTCGCCCTTGTGGGACTCGACGATACGGCGACAACGACGCCACTCCGCACAGGATGCGGAGCAGATGGGGATAACCTTGCGCAGCGTATCTATCGTCTCACGTGCCGCGCGGCTATCGGTATAAGGTCCAAAATAGCGCGTTCCCGGCTTATGACGCTCACGCGTGTATTTGATAGCGGGATACAGGTCGCCCTTTGTAATGGCGATAAAGGGGTAGCTCTTGTCATCCTTGAGGTCGACGTTAAAGTACGGATGGTACTGACCAATCAAATTGCGCTCGAGCACCAACGCCTCGTGCTCGGTCTCCACCACGATATAGTCAAAGCTCGCCACCAGCTGCATCATCAGCGGGATCTTCTGGCGCTCGTCCTGCAGCGTCACGTACTGACGCATACGGGCGCGCAGGTTTTTCGCCTTGCCCACGTAGATGACATCGCCCTTGGCGTCTTTCCAAAGGTAGCAGCCGGGCTGCGTGGGAACGCGCGAAACCTGCTCGGCAAGCGTTGGAATGTTGTCGTGACCGGCCACGCGCACCTACTTGCGACGAATCAGCGCCGAGACCTCGGGCATCTTAAGGACGACGGCAAGGCCAAAGGTAACAGCAAGCGAGACGACACCCGCAACGCAAACGTAGCCAAGAGTAATCAGAATCGAGCCGCCAAGTGCCCCGACAAAGTGCTCAAGCGCCCACATGACGCCGGCGCCTGCGGCAGCACCCAGGCCACCGAGCAAAAGGCCAAAGAAACCGCCATGCAGGATAGATTTAACCTGAAGACCACGCAGACGACGACGCAGCCACCACAGCGAGCAACCGACCAAGATCACGTAGTCGACGACATACGAAAGCGCGATTGCCGGCATACCGAAGCCCAGCACAACGCCAAACAGCAGAACCGAGCCGGCCTGGCCGATGGCGGAATACAGGCAATAGCGGCTATAGGGCTTCATGTCGAGCAAGGCAGAGAAGCTCTTCTGCATCAGCACGACCACGCCGTAGAGCGGCAGGGAAAGTGCCAGGTAGATAAGGAACTCCGACACCAGCGCCACACCGGACTCATCGAACTTGCCAGCGCAGTAGATCATGTTGAGCGGACGCGCGAAGACAATCAGGTACAGCGCGAATGGAATCAGGAAGAACAGCATCTGGGCGACGCCACGCGAAATGCCCGTGCGGACGCTGTCGTAATCCTTCTCCTGTGCGTCGTGAGAGAGCTCGGTATAGAGCGCCGTCGAAAGCGAGGCGGCAATCAGCGCGTAGGGCAGCGTGTACCACAGGCGCGCATAGGCGATGACGGAAGGACCGGTCTCGGGCTGGACCACCAGCGCGGCAGCGTTCGTGATAGAAGTCGAGACAAACATGCACACCGTAGCGAGCAGCGTCGGGATACCGAGCGCAATCGTCTGGCGCAGTGCGGGGTCCTTAAAGTCGATATGGATATGGGGATGCACGCCGTGCTTGCCAAGCGCGGGGATCTGACATGCCATCTGAACAAAGACACCGAGGGTCGTACCGGCCGCAATCAAGATGATGCCGGCACGTTCGCCAAACTGTGCGGACACGGGCGCAAAGCCCATAAAGCTCGCAATGACGATCACATTGTTGAGGACCGGGGCAAACGTCGACCAGAAGTAGTCGCGGTGTGCGTTGAGGACGCCCGAAAACACCGAGCCCAAACCATAAAACAGAATCTGGATGGCAAAGAAACGGAACATGAACGCAGCGGTATCCATGCTGCCGCCGTCACCCGAAAGGAACGATTGCGTCCAGATAAAGCCCGGGGCGAACACGGTCCCCAGCAACGAAATGCCACCCAGCACCAATAGCAGAATACCGAGCAGGTTGCCCACGTACTCGTTAGAGGCCTCGCGACCCTGCTCACGCCTCACGCCCATGTACACGGGCAAAAACGCCGTCACGAGCATGCCGCCCATCACGAGTTCGTAGAGCATATTGGGCAGGTTGTTGGCGACCTGATAGGAAGACGAGAGCAGCGACATGCCGATAGCGGCCGCCATTGCCCACGTGCGGATAAAACCGGTGACGCGAGACACGATGGTCAGGATGGTCATAAGCCCGGCGGAACGACCAACCGTGGAGTAGTCCGACGAGCCCATGTCGTCAGTGTCGTCTCGCGACGAAGAAGCTTCGGATGAGGGTGTCTGAGGCGCAGATTCTTTTGCAAAATGAGCTCCGCACTTCAATTCTTCCTGCGGCATCGCTCAGTCCTCTCTCGTAATCGGGGCGACCGTCGCCCCGCAAAATGCAATTAAATCATCAGGTGCAAGCTCAAGCTGATAACCACGCTTGCCTCCCGAAATAAAAATGGTATCCCAAAGGACACATGTCTCATCAATGAGCGTCCGGTAGCGTTTTTTCATACCGACCGGACTGCAGCCGCCGCGAACGTAGCCAGTCGCCGCAAGCAAATCCTTCACATGCACCATGGCCAAGGACTTCTCCCCCGCGGCACGCGCGGCGGACTTTAGATCGAGCTCGTCGGCAACAGGGATGCAGCACACGACGTGGTCGTTGGACGGCGTCACGCAGACCAAGGTCTTAAATCCTTGTCCGGGCTCCTCGCCAAGCTGCTCCGAAATCGCGACCCCCAGGCCCGCCGACTCATCACCATCGTCTTCGTACGTATGTAGAACATAGGAAATGCCGGCGCTTTCCAGCTCGCGCATCGCATTGGTTTTTGGCGTCTTTACAGCCTTTGCCATGGCATATCCTTTCCCTCGCATTCGGACGCAAGGATTAAGTATATGTCCAATTCGGCTGCATACGTCACTTCGACACAGCAAGCGCCATCGAATCACAAGGAGTCGATGGCGCCCATAAACTGAATCGCCTATTTATTGAGCATCAAGTTGAGCCTGACGCTCCCGGTCACGCCTGAGCAACGGCGCCAAAAACTTGCCCGTATAACTCTGCGGACAGTCCGCAACCTGCTCCGGTGTGCCCGAAACCACGACGGTTCCGCCGCCGTTACCGCCCTCGGGGCCCATATCGATCAGGCGGTCGGCAACCTTGATGACATCAAGGTTGTGTTCAATCACCAGCACCGTGTTGCCCGCATCGACCAAGCGCTGCAGCACATCGAGCAGCTGGCGGACGTCCTCAAAATGAAGGCCGGTCGTCGGCTCATCCAAAATATAGAACGTCTTGCCCGTCTGGCGTCGATGAAGCTCCTTGGCGAGCTTCACACGCTGCGCCTCGCCGCCCGAGAGCGTCGTAGCGGGCTGGCCCAGGCTCACGTAGCCCAAGCCTACATCGTACAGCGTCTGGAGCTTGCGCTTAATCTGCGGGATATTCCCAAAGAAGGCCAGTGCCTCGGTGACGCTCATGTCGAGCACGTCCGAGATGGTCTTACCACGGTAGGTGACCTCAAGCGTCTCGCGGTTATAGCGTTTGCCGCCGCAGACCTCACAGGGGACATAGATATCGGGAAGGAAGTGCATCTCGATCTTAATTTGTCCGTCGCCCTTGCATGCTTCGCAGCGACCGCCGCTCACGTTAAAGGAGAAACGTCCCGGCGAGTAGCCGCGCGCCTTCGACTCCGGCGTACTCGCAAACAGCGCGCGAAGATCATCCCACAGGCCAATGTACGTAGCAGGGTTGGAACGCGGCGTGCGGCCAATCGGCGACTGGTCGATATCGATAACCTTATCGATACACTCGATGCCCTCGATTTTCTTATACGGACCCACAGGGCGCGTCGAACGGTGAATGGCATTCGTAAGGGCAGGTGCGATAGTGTCGGTAACCAGGGAGCTCTTACCCGATCCCGACACGCCGGTAACGACCGTAAGCGTACCAAACTCGATCTTGGCGGTAACGTTTTTGAGGTTGTTGGCGCGGGCGCCCGTGATCTTAAGGCAGCCGCGACCGGGCTTGCGGCGCTCATCGGGAACCCGGATCATTCGTTTGCCGGTCAGATAAGCGCCCGTCATCGACTCGGGACACGCCATGATATCGGCAGGCGTTCCCGCCGCGACTACGTGTCCGCCGTTCACGCCCGCGCCGGGGCCCATGTCGATCACATAGTCGGCAGCACGAATCGTATCCTCATCATGCTCGACGACGATGACGGTATTGCCGATATCGCGTAGGCGCTCAAGCGTCTTGATCAGGCGCTCGTTATCGCGCTGATGGAGGCCAATCGATGGCTCGTCCAAAATGTACAGGACACCCATGAGGCCGGCGCCGATCTGCGTTGCCAGGCGAATGCGCTGGGCCTCGCCTCCGGAAAGCGTCGCCGAGGCACGATCGAGGGTCAGATAGTCGAGTCCGACATCGACCAGAAAACGCAGGCGCTCCAGGATTTCCTTGACGATGCGTCCGCCGATAAACTGTTGGCGCTCGGTGAGTTCCAGGCCCTCAAAAAACTCGAGCGACTCACGGCACGACAGACAACAAACCTCGTAAATGGACTTGCCGCCCACGGTGACGGCGAGCATCTCGGGGCGCAAACGAGCGCCGTGGCAGCTCGAGCACGGCTCCTCGCGGATGTACTTCTCCAAGCGCGCCTTGGTGTTCTCATTCGTCGTCTCGGTATAGCGCTCGTACAGGATATTGCGCACACCCGAGAACTTGGTGTCCCACTGGCTGCGGCGCCCATCGAGCTTTTGATAGTCGACCGAAATCTTCTGGTCGCCCATGCCGTCTAAAAACGCACGACACACCCGCGGAGGCAGATCCTCCCACGGCGTATCGACGCTCACCTTAAAGTGTTTGCAGACCGCAGCGAAAATCTGCGGATAGTAGTTAGAGTTGCCAAACAGGCTGCCAAAGACCCCGTCGGCGATCGACTTCGAGGGGTCTTCGATTAGGGCCTCGGCATCGACCGTCTTCTTAAAGCCCAGGCCATCGCACTCGGGGCACGCGCCATAGGGCGCGTTGAACGAGAAATCACGCGGCTGCAGGTCATCGATGGAGTGTCCATGCTCCGGGCACGCTAACGCCAGCGAATACTCCAGCAACTCGCCTTCGGTCCCCTCGGGAGCGTCGCGGTCGGGCAGCAAGTATACGTTCACATTGCCGTGCGCCAGCGCAGTCGCCTGTTCAACGGACTCGGCAATACGGCCCAGCGAGTTCTCGCGAATCACGATGCGGTCGACCACGACCTCGATATCGTGCTTGAATTTCTTATCCAAATCGATAGGGTCATCAAGCGAGCGAACCTCGCCGTCGACACGCACGCGGCTAAAGCCCTCGGCGCGAAGGTCCTCAAACAGCTTGGTGTACTCGCCTTTTCGCCCGCGCACCACCGGTGCCAGCACAAACGCGCGGCGGCCCTCCCCCGCCGCCAGGACCTTATCGGCGACCTGGTCGGTCGTCTGGCGCTCAATGACGCGGCCGCATTCGGGACAGTGCGGGGTGCCCACACGGGCGAACAGCAGACGCAGATAGTCATAAATCTCGGTTACGGTGCCAACCGTCGAGCGAGGGTTTTTAGATGTCGTCTTTTGGTCGATCGACACCGCCGGCGAAAGGCCGTCGATTGAATCCAAGTCGGGTTTGTCCATCTGGCCCAAGAACTGGCGCGCATAACTCGAAAGGCTCTCGACGTATCGACGCTGGCCCTCGGCATAGATAGTGTCGAATGCCAGCGAACTCTTGCCCGAGCCAGAAAGACCGGTAATGACCACGAGTTGGTCACGCGGAATGGAAACATCGATATCCCGGAGGTTATGCTCACGAGCGCCGCGAATAACGATAGAAGAATCAGACATGGAAGCTCCTTGCCTCCTATTGCATCGAATCATACTGCCGATGAGTTTAGCGCACTCGACGCGCACAGATGTTCGTAATACAAGATTCGCAGACCTTTAGCTTTGCGTATCGGGCGCTTTGTTTCTCGAAATGCCGTGGAAAGGTTACAGTAATCTAATACTGAACTTAATTTGCTGTACCAGAGGAACGTCCATGACCGAAGATATCCCCCTTGAAATCACTTCGAGCGACATGGCCAATCTGCCCATATTCGTCGCCGTCCTTATCGTGGCCGCCGTCGTCGTGCGCGTGTATTTTTCAATCAAACGCAACGAAAAGCCACCCATTGCCCGCGTCTTTTGGTGCGCGACGCTCCTCATCCCGCTCGGCGTGGTAGCTGCATGGGTTACGAATCAATTGCTCGTAAATGAGGGCAGCTCCCTATGGATCCTTTCTTATTCGGCGCTCGGTGCTGCCGCCGTCATGCTTCTTGTCGAGCCCTTGGTTTCGGGACTTATCGACCAAACCGACCTTGCGACGGGAACAGTTGCCTGTATTTGCCGTGACATCCTTGTCATCGCCGCTGTTTCAGCGCTCTCGTTCGTTTCACTCGAAATTGCCTGCAACGAAACGTTCTATCGCATTCCCGCCAACTCATTCGGGTTTTCCGTCGGGCTGCTCGCGACGGTTCTGCTCTCCCTTTATTTGCTGGGACAGCGTCATGGAGGCGTCATGGCCCTCGTGCCCATCGTCTGTTGCATCCTTGGCATTGCCGAGCACTTCGTCATAACGTTTAAAGGCGAAGCCATCCTGCCAAGCGATATCTTGGCCCTTGGCACCGCAATGGAAGTGAGCGAGGGATACGAGTTTACCTTTACCGCCGGAATCGTAACCTCTCTCGCCCTGCTGGAGATTTCCTTGGGGCTTCTTTCGCTCATCCGACCGCAAAAGCTCCGTACGCCCACCCATGTCTTCCCCGCTATCGCCGCTAACCTCTGTGCTTTTCTGCTAGTGACCGTTGTGGGGCTCTCAGGCTTTTCCAACATCGACTTGGAGCAGGCGCTGGATTTTGGATTTGACCGTTGGCAGCCCATCACCACGTATGCGTCTCAGGGTTTTATCACTTCGTTCACCGAAATGGTCAACGAGTTGCCCATTGAGAAGCCCGAAGACTATACGCCCGATGAGGCACAGAGCATCGAGCAGGAGCTCGCCGTCGTCTACGACAGCACATATGGCTCGAGCGAACAGCGCGCGGCGGCCGTTGCCCAGTTCAATGAAATCAAGCCGACGATTGTTGCCGTCATGAATGAGAGTTTTAGCGACCTTTCGTGCTTTGAGCAGCTCCAGGCGGCCGGGTACACCGGCCCCGCATTCTACAACTCGCTTCCCGACACACTTGTTCGCGGCACCATGCTCGCTTCGGTCGCCGGTGGCGGAACGGCGAACTCCGAATTCGAATTTTTGACCGGAGCGACAACGGCCTTTGTCGGATTAGGCAAGATCCCCTATCAGCTGTATCAGATGAATGGCGTAAACAGCCTGGCAAAAGACCTTAAAGAGCTTGGGTATACCACTACCGCTATGCACCCGCAAAACCCCGTCAACTACCATCGAGATAAAATCTATCAGCAGCTGGGCTTTGGAGACTTTCTTTCAATCGGCGATTTCGAAGGTGCGCCCTATTACCATGCCGGCGTATGCGACTACGCCACCTACGACAAGATACTCGACTTGCTTAGAACCGACGAAGCGCCACAGTTCATCTTTGACGTCACGATGCAAAATCACGGCGGCTACGACTATGGCACCGTTCCCGCCGAAGAGCTGACAAACTATTGGGTCGAGGGAGCCAGCGAAGGCGCCAACAGCGCGCTCAACACCTATCTCACCTGCATCAACGCATCCGACCGGGACCTCGAGTACTTTATCAACGAGCTCCGCAATATCGGCAGACCGGTTGTTCTTGTCTTTTTTGGCGACCATCAGCCGAGCGCCGCAACGACTCTCAACGACGAGCTGTACCCTCAGGAAGATACGGCAAGCCACGCTTTCCGTATCTATCAGTCGACATATCTCGTCTGGGCTAACTATGAGATCGCCGGCAATACCGAGCTCAACGTCTACGACACCGTCGGGGCAAACGAGATTGCAGCCATTACCCTTAATAAGATCGGCGCTCCGCTCACCAATTACCAAAAGGCCCTGCTTGCGACAAGGTCAGATGTACCCACCATCAATGTCGCCGGCTATCTCGGTGCCGACGGGCTGCGCTACGACTTGGAATCGGAAGACAGCCCCTACGCCTCGACGATCGACAAGCTGCAGCGCATGCAGTACCTCGAGTTCGCCAGCAAAGTTCAGTAAGCCCGCCCATTCGCTTGGGCCCATCATATTGCAAGCGCGCTCGGCCCAAATGCATCGCAAATGACTCCCGCTCGCAAACGAGGGTACAATGACGCTCGTGTCACATCGCGGGGCCCCGGCCCCAGCATATACAAAGGAGTCATACATGGGTTGCAAACACGCACAGGCCGCCGGCGGACAAACGTCGCCATCGCAATTTGAGGAGAACACGCTGTCCGAGGTCAAGCGCGTCATCGCCGTGCTTTCCGGCAAGGGCGGTGTCGGCAAGTCGTTTGTCACCGGCGCCATCGCCACCGAGCTTGCCCGTCACGGCCACAAGGTCGGCGTCCTCGATGCCGACATCACCGGTCCCTCTATCCCCAAGATGTTCGGTATGAGCGGACGCCACGTCCATGCCCTTGGCAACCTTATGCTGCCCGAAATCTCCGAGCACGGCGTCAAGGTCATGAGCTCCAACCTGCTGCTCCAAAACGAGACCGACCCCGTCCTTTGGCGCGGTCCGGTCATCGCAGGCGCCATTAGGCAGTTCTGGAGCGAGACCTCGTGGGGCCCCATCGACTACCTGCTGGTCGACATGCCTCCGGGAACAGGCGACGTCGCGCTCACCGTCTTCCAGTCGCTGCCCGTCGACGGCATCGTCATCGTCACGAGCCCGCAGGATCTGGTCTCGATGATCGTCGCCAAGGCGGTCAACATGGCCGAGAAGATGAACGTCCCCATTCTGGGCATTGTCGAGAACATGAGCTATATTGAGTGCCCCGACTGCGGCAAGAAGATCGAGGTCTTTGGCAAGAGCAAGCTCCCCGAGGTCGCAGAGCGCTATAACCTCGACATCTTGGGCCAGCTTCCCATTAATCCGGTACTCGCCGAGGCCTGCGATAAGGGCGAGGTCGAGACCGCGCTGCCCGATGGCATGTTGCCCAAGGCAGTCTCTGCCGTCGAGGCTATTACCCCGCACGAGACCGACGAGGCCTAAGTGAACGCGAGCGCCATCTATGACGTCTTGGTAATCGGCGGCGGGGCTTCAGGCCTCGCCGCCGCCATTACGGCCGCACGCGCTGGCAAAAGCGTCTGCATCGTTGAGCGCGATGTCGCCTGCGGCCTCAAGCTCCTTGCGACCGGTAACGGCCGCTGCAACCTCTCCAACGAATCGATTGATCCTCAGCGGTATAACCACCCCGCATTCGTCGAATCCGTCATGGGCCTCCAGCCCGAACAAGAGCTTATGGGTTTCTTCTCCTCGCTGGGCATCATGACGACCTCCGAGGAGGGCCGGCTGTATCCGCGCTCCCTTCGTGCCGAATCGGTGCGCGATGCGCTTCTCAACGCTTGCAATCGCCTGGGTATCACCTTGATCTGCGGAGCAAACGTTGCCTCGGCATTCAAAGCTCCCGAGGGCTGGGCACTCCAAATAGACCGTCCCGCGCGAGCACTCAAGGCAAAAAAGCACGATGACCGAAAATCGGAACTCCGCTCGCTTCGGAAGGCGCTCGCCGACACCCCTCGCAAGAACGAGACACTGCAGGCAAAGGCCGTAATTATCGCTACGGGCGGCAACCCTGCCGACATCGCAAAGACGTTCGATCTTTCCCTCACCCCGCAGCACCCCGTCCTCTGCCCTGTGTCGGCATCGGTCTTCGGCGACCGGACTGCGCTCAAGACACTGGATGGCCTGCGCGTCCGCGCCCGTTTGACGCTCACCCGCAATCACGAGGGGCTCTGGCGCGAAGACGGCGAAGTGCTCTTCCGAACCTTTGGCATCTCGGGCGTTGCCGCCTTTAACCTCTCCCGTCGCGTCCAGTGCGGCGACACGATTCTGCTCGACGTTTTCCCCGACCTCTCCAAAGACGAGTTGCTCGATATGCTCAACCGGCGCGTTGAGTTGCTCGGCGGCTTTTCACCCCGCGATCCCCGCTGGCTCGACGGCATGCTCGCCCCGCAGTTCTCTCACGTTGTCTGCACCGCATTCGAACAGTGCCACCCCGGGTCGTACGACGCCATCCATCTGGTCTCAATCCTCAAGCATTTTAAGCTGCTCGTCGAGGGAACGACAGAGGAGCGTTCGGCCCAGGTCACGCGCGGCGGCGTGCCCATCGAGAGTGTCTCAGCTCCCAACCTCTGCGTGAGCAACGCGGCAGGCGCCCCACTTTACATCTGTGGCGAGGCGCTCGACATCGATGCCGATTGCGGCGGTTTCAACCTTGCGTGGGCTTGGATCTCGGGTATTCGCGCTGCAAGCAGCCTATAGCCGCGCAGCCTATAATCAAAACGCATTCGGGCCGTCTGGGACACCGAGCGGCCTCTTTTTTGCATCTAAGGAGACCTCGATGATCGAAATCACCCAAGTCCACGCGTCGCTCGATGAGGCCGGCGACGAAAAAGCCTGCCTCATCGTTGGCAAGCGAGTCGTCAAACGCGTCCTGCGTTGCAAAGACTCCGAGATCAAGTCCATCGAGCTCCACCGCAAGTCAATCGACGCTCGCAAAAAACGAGACGTCCATTTTATCCTGAGCTTTCGTGTTGAGCTGACTAGTCCCCACCTCGAGCGAGAAGCGATCGACAGCGTTGCCGAGCGTGACCGCTCGCGCGTACGCGCGATAGAAGACTATGAGCCTTCATTCCCCTCCCCCGCCTCCGACGCACCTCAAGAACGCCCTGTCGTTGTCGGCGCCGGATGCGCCGGCCTTTTCGCTGCGCTTACGCTCGCCGAAGCAGGTCTTAAGCCCTTGCTCATCGAGCGCGGCGACCCGGCATTTCGCCGCTCGCGGGCGATCGACCTCTTTCTAAAGGAGCGCATCCTCGACCCCGAGAGCAATATCCAGTTTGGTCTGGGCGGCGCGGGGACCTTCTCGGACGGCAAGCTCAATACGGGAACAAAAAATCCCGCCCATCGTCTTATCCTCGAAACCTTCGTCGAGGCGGGTGCGCCCCGCGATATTCTGTGGGATGCCAAGCCGCACATTGGCTCCGACATCCTTCCCAAGGTTGTCACCGCTATATCCCAGCGCATCGAGCAGCTCGGAGGTGCCGTCCGTTATCGAACGAAGCTCGTCGACATTCGCATCGACGCGTCTGGCGCCATCACCGGCATTGATGTCCAATCGTCCCAAGACGCCGCTTACGAGTCAATCGAGACAAAGCACCTCATCCTCGCCTGCGGGCATTCTGCTCGCGATATTTTTGAGCTCCTTAAGGACCACAACGTGGCCCTCGCACAAAAGACCTTTGCCATGGGCGTTCGCATCGAGCATCCGCAACGCGACATCGACCGAGCCCAATATGGAGCCTCGGCGGGACATCCAGCGCTCGGGGCGGCCCCCTACAAACTTGTTGCCCATCTTCCCAACGGCCGCAGCGTGTTCTCGTTTTGCATGTGCCCCGGCGGGCAGGTTGTCGCCGCCTCTTCCGAGCAGGGCCATCTGTGCGTCAACGGGGCCAGTCTCAATGCCCGCGACGGACGCAACGCAAATGCCGCCCTGCTCGTTAACGTCACGCCTGAGGACCTTCCCAACAATGACCCGCTCGCCGGCATCGAGCTCCAGCGTGCCTGCGAGGCGGCCGCCTATCGCCTGGGCGGTTCCAACTGGAACGCACCAGCACAGCTCGTCGGAGATTTCCTCGCAGGACGCGCCAGTAAGGCGCCCGGAAAGGTAAAGCCCACCTATCCGCTCGGTGTGACCTGGACGGCAATTGACGAAGCCCTGCCGCAGCATATCATCGAGTCGCTCCGCCTGGGACTTCCCCTACTCGGAAAAAAGCTACGCGGCTACGACTGCCCCGATGCCGTTCTTACCGGCGTGGAGACTCGTTCGAGCTCACCGGTCACTGTCACCCGAGACCGAACGTGCCATGCCGTGTCGACCCCGGGCCTCTACCCTTGTGGTGAGGGAGCTGGATATGCCGGCGGCATCATGAGCGCGGCCACCGACGGCATCCGTTGTGCCGAAGCCCTGATCGCAGACCTCTAACGCACGAATTCCAGCGCGCAAAAGACACAGGCCCCAAGCTCCACAGGGAACTCGGGGCCTGTTCACTATTTCTTAAACCGTGCACCCTGGCGTTTTCTGCCCGATGCGAACGTGGAACCCTTGCGGGCCTGCGAACGTAAGCGCTCGATCGTCTCGTCCTCAGACGCACCCTCGAGCATCGCCCGAATCTGAACGACGGCATCGCGCAGGCGCGCCGCCTCCTCAAAGTCCATGGCGGCAGAAGCGTTACGCATATCCTCTTCCATGGTTTCGACGATCCGCACGAGCTCGTCATGCGGCAGTTCTTCCAACTGCTCCGCAAGTGTCTGCTCGGGCGCCACTGTTTCCGGCACGCCACCCTCGCCCAACTCATCGGGCGTATAGAATGCGCCATGGCCAAGAGAGTCGCCCTTCGAGCGTCCCTTGGAACCCACGGTTTTTTCGGCCTCGGCAATAAAACTTGAGATGTCGTTGATGGCCTTGCGCACCGTCTTGGGCACAATGCCATGTTCTTCGTTATATGCCATCTGAATCTCGCGACGGCGCTGCGTCTCCTCGATGGCCTCTTTCATCGAATCGGTCACAACGTCTGCATACATGATGACTTCGCCATCGGCGTTACGGGCCGCGCGGCCAATCGTCTGAATCAGCGAACGGCGGTTGCGCAAGAAGCCTTCCTTATCGGCATCGAGAATTGCCACCAGTGAGACCTCGGGGAGATCCAAGCCCTCGCGAAGCAGGTTGATGCCAACGAGAACATCAATCTTTCCCTCGCGCAGCGTTCGCAGGATCTCGACACGGTCCATCGTCGCTGTATCGGAGTGCATGTAATTGACCTTAATGCCGGCATCAAGCAGATGGTCGGTCAGGTCCTCGGCCATGCGCTTGGTGAGCGTGGTCACCAGCACGCGCTCCTTGCGGGCAACGCGCTCGCGAATCTCGTCCTCAAGATCGTCAATCTGCCCACGAACCGGACGCACATCGATCTTGGGGTCGAGCAGACCGGTCGGACGAATAATCTGCTCCACGTCGTTTTGGCTCACCCGCAGCTCGTAGTCGCCCGGTGTGGCCGAAACATAGATAAACTGGGGTATCCTTGCCTCAAACTCATCGAAACGAAGCGGGCGATTATCGAGTGCCGAGGGCAGGCGAAAACCGTGTTCCACCAGCGTTACCTTACGCGAGCGGTCACCTTCGTGCATACCGCGAATCTGCGGCACCGTCACATGGCTCTCATCGATGATGCAGAGCATGTCCTTAGGAAAGTAATCGATCAGGGTAAACGGCGGCTCACCCGGCTTACGCCCGTCCAGATGACGCGAGTAGTTCTCGATGCCGTTGCAAAAGCCCATCGTCTCGAGCATCTCAAGATCATAATCGGTACGCTGCTGCAGACGCTGCGCCTCGAGCAACTTGTCGGTCGCCTTGAGCTCCGCCACGCGCTTCTCGCACTCTTCGCCGATCGATTTCAGAGCCGCCTTGACCTTCGGCTTCTCGGTCACGTAGTGCGATGCCGGCCATACGGGGATGGCCTCGTACTCACGCAGCATCTCACCGGTGACCTCATCGATCTCGGCAATCAGCTCGACCTCGTCGCCAAAGAACTCAAACCGCAACGGATGCTCGGCATAAGGCGGATACACGTCGACAACATCGCCGCGCACGCGGAACGTGCCGCGTGCCAGGTCATAGTCATTGCGATCATATTGAATGTCGATAAGTGCATGGATAAAGTCATCGCGCTCGAGCGGCACCTTCTTGTCGACGTTCGGGGCTAGGCCCGCATAGTCCTCAGGAGAGCCAATGCCATAGATACACGAGACCGATGCGACGACGATCACATCTCGTCGAGAGAGCAGCGATGCGGTCGCCTGATGGCGCAGCATCTCGACCTCTTCGTTAATCGATGAGTCTTTCTCGATATATGTATCGCTTTGCGGCACATACGCCTCGGGCTGATAGTAGTCGTAGTACGAGACGAAGTAGACCACAGCGTTATTGGGAAAGAACTCTTTGAGCTCGCTCGCAAGCTGAGCGGCAAGCGTTTTATTCGGAGCCATGACCAGCGTCGGCTTTCCCAGGGCCTCAATAGTCTTTGCCATCGTGAAGGTCTTGCCCGAACCAGTCACGCCCAGCAAAACCTGATAGCGGTCTCCGTCCCTCACACCCTGCACAAGCGACTCAATGGCTTTAGGCTGAGAGCCTGCAGGGTCATAGGGAGACACGACCTTAAACGGCACGTCAGAGCCTTCAACGCCAAAGCGCTTAAGTTCACCGCCAACGCGTTCTACTTCAAATTCCGCCATGGATACTCCTAACTCATATCTCTGCAGTATACGCAGGCGGCAGGCATAGTCCTATACGAACCGATCGGGATAGAGGGTCTTGTAGCGAACCCAGGCATTATTGACACGAATCAGATACGCCTGCGTCTCGGGAAAGGTGATTGCATTATGAAACGACGTACTCTGCTGCGCCCATCCGTCGACATTGCCCATGCCAGCGTTATAGGCGGCAATGGCACTGTCAGTCGACCCGTTAAAATACGTTAGAAGATACGAAAGATACGCACAGCCAAACTCGATGTTCGTAGCGGGATCGTTAAGGTTGTCGGCTGAATACTCGCTACCATCGACAAGACCTTTGGCAATCATATCCTGGGCAGTCTCGGGCATCAGCTGCATTAATCCCCGAGCGCCTTGATTCGACTCGGCCTCGGGATCCCAATTCGATTCCGACTTTATGACAGCACACACCAGATACGGATCAAAATTGTGCGAAATGCTCGATTGCTTTACGTACGCCTCGTAGTCAATCGGATACAAAGGCTTAAAGAAAGCGGCAGGAGCATACGAGTAGACGAGCGAAATAAGGCCAAAGACGAACACAACGGCAAGTGGCGCCACGCGATACCACGTAAAGAAACGTGTCCTAAGCATCGACCTCCTCCTTATCCACTACATCCCCGAAGCCATGGCGCACAAGCCAAGCGTCCAGTTGTTCAAAGAGCGAGTTATCGCCCGCCGCATTATCGATTACCGTCGAAGCGAGATTGCAAAGCGAAGCCTCATCAGGTTGGCATGCAGAACGCGCATCAAAATCAGAGGGCTCCATACCACGATGAATAGCACGCCCGCGACGAACTGCTAAAGGAGCGCTGATAACCAGAATTTCATCAGCCAGGCCAAAAGCATCCTCAAAACCAGTCGGGGCAGAAACCTCGACAACCGCAAAGGGATAACGGGGGGACGAAACCGTGCAGCAAACCGGATCAAGAATCCTAAGCGAAAGCTGCTCAATGAGAACGGGGTGCACAATGCTATTGAGCCTCGCGACCGCATCAGGAGAAACAAAAGCTCGAGAAGCGAGGATGTTACGGCGAACGCCGCCCTCCTCGTCCAAAATATCCCAGCCAAATTCTTCCGCGAGGGCATTGACGATATCGGAGCCTGGCACATACAGCGATTTGGCAAGCTCGTCCAGATCGATAAGCATGGCGCCATGAGATTCGAGATAGCGGCAGGCAGTCGATTTACCCGAAGCAATATTGCCCAAGACAAAAAAGGTAAACATCAAGTCCTCCCTAACGCCAATGGGAGTTATTATCGCGCAAATACAAAAGAAGGACTCAAAATACAGCCAAACAGTAAGACAAGCTAAAAGAAGGCGAGTTCTTGTATTACAGCTCTTTATAGAACGCAAAAAAGGGGGAGGCCGCGAGGCCTCCCCCTTCTTCAGTTTCGTTGACGGCTCGGTGCCGTCCACCGGTCAGCGGCGCCCTGGCCTCCCACGGGCTGGCC